>Ga0134125_10000520_pt1 | contig 51739 bp, 38 predicted proteins | sample KB31751_FD_96464 | JGI IMG/M metagenome (GOLD analysis project Ga0134125, IMG submission 96464) | Terrestrial soil microbial communities with excess Nitrogen fertilizer from Kellogg Biological Station, Michigan, USA - KB3-175-1 | ecosystem: Environmental > Terrestrial > Soil > Unclassified ... | reverse complement strand
TTGTAGAGCGCTCCTTTCTGCGTCGGCATTTTCCGGATATATCCTTTTTCATCCAGTTTCTTCAACAGCCGGCGGGCATCCTCCGCGAGAAGGTCGCTCAGCATCGCAAATTCTTCTTCCAGCATCGTGGGAAAATGCCGGAAAAGGTTGCCGGGGTGCGCATCGATCTGTCGTTTCCGCGCGCCGGGATTCAGTTCCAGGATGGCCTTTTCCAGGTCTTCGTAATAGAGATGGCCCTTCAGCCGGATATATTGGCCGGCGGCATTGGAGAAGATAAGATGCGGAAAGCTTTTGACATCCATCTGCCGGGCAAGCCGGAGGTCTTGCTGGAATGCGACCCTGGCCTGGCCGTCGTAGGCTTTGGCAAATGCCAGCAGGTTCAGCCCGACCTCGGCCGCCGCGGCCTCGAGATGTTTCCACCGCATGATGTTCTTTTTCTCCAGGAAGAGCATTTCACGGATCCGCCGGAGGAAAAGGACGGCCTTTTGCTCATCCTGCAGTTGGGCGGCTTTTACCGCGATCGACGGGGGAAACGAGGAAGAAAGCGGATCTTCCAGCCAGATATCTCCGTCGATCGGCATATTGTAAGTCTCATTGACGTCTTTCCAGAGGCGGGCGGCATCGCCGGGGCTCTTGATCTTACCCTCACAGGTATCCCAGGATGGAAGCAGGCCGCCCATATAATATTTTACATCCAGGTACGGGCCATATTCCAGGCTCATTTTCTTCAACGCCGGTTGGATGATCCAGCAAGTTGAGCAGATCGGGTCCGTGAAATACTTTACCAGCAGCACCGGCAAGGTGTTGTTGCGGCCGCCGGGAGTCGCAAAAATACGCGGCGGGACGGATGGCCGGGGAGTACTGCGTACGGCAAGCGGCGTGTGGGCCTGCCGGGCTTCGGGATGGAGAAAGGCCGCGCGAAGTTCACGCCCGATGCGGACGTGCTCCCGGATGACCGGAGCGCGCTGGCAGTAATATTGCTGAAAGGCCGTTTCCAGGCTGATCGATTGGTCGAGAGCCGATGACAGGGTTGCGGCCCCGACGATCGCATTGGTCGTGCCGCTGCTGGAAAAAGGCAGTGCCTGGTGGGCCGCATCGCCAAGCAAAACGATATTGTCGGAATGGAAGGCAGGCAAAAGGTCGAAGTCGCGGGTATTCCAGACATAGGTCCGGCCAAAATCATTGCCTGCCAGCAGTTCCGTGACTTCCTCCGGAAACCCGGTGAGATTGCGGGTGACGAACCTGCGGATCGCCTCCGGATCCGACCCCGGCACGTCTCCGCGGCAAGGGTCGAATTGCATAAACCAGACAAACTCGTCCGCTCCAGTCGGGATCATCCCGAAGGAAAGTCCGAACTGCTCGTGCTGGAATTTGATGAAACTATGCCGCTGACGATCCCAGAGCCGTGCATTCCTGGCGATCCCCACGATCTCCTTTACCATAATGGTCGTGGCAGGCAGGCTGCCGAAGAGCAGGTCGCGTACTTTCGATTTTCCTCCGTCGCAACCGATAAAGACGTCTCCGTATTCGACGTCCCCGTTGGAGAAAGCGGCCGCCACTACCCTCCCCTCCCGGCGGATGAAATGCGAGAAATTCCGTCCGCGGCGGATCGCATCGCGATGCAACAAGCCGTCCATAAATTGCAGCAGATCCGTTCGCTTCATGCAGGTCCAGCCTTGGAGCTCCTCGGTGCGGACCTCGTTCCCTGCAGGGCGCCGGAGGGAAAAATGGGTGATCCTTTCGCCGGGCATTTTCCGGGAACGGTCGAGATTCAGCTGATCCAGGATCGCGACAGCGTCGGCATGCAGGAGAAAGGCATGGCCCTGGTTGACGATACCGGATTGCTTTTCGCACACGACGACATTCCGGCCTTTTCGCTGCAGAAAAGCGCCTATGGCCAGGCCCGCGATCCCGCCTCCAATAACGACAAATTTCATAAGTTTCGGATTGTAAGGGTTATACGGTTCATGGCGTCCTGCAGGATCTCCCCCGAGGTCGCAAAGCTCAAACGAATATGGTTAGCCGCGCCCGGTCCGAACCACTCCGGGAGCCCGGGGACGACGGCGACTTTTGCCTTGGTAAAAAGAAGTTCACGCATCTCCGCGGCGCTGCGGCCCGTGCCGGAGATATTCGCAAAGGCGACATAACATCCGTCCGGCGGCCGGCAGGTAAAGCCGGGAAGGGCGTTGAGGCCGGCCACACAACTGTCGCGCATGGCCTGCAGGTGTCCTACAAATTCCCGAAGCCAGCCTTCACAATCATCCAGCGCGGCAGCGGCCGCCACCTGCGAGAGGATATTGGCGCCGTGTACCGTGGACTGGTGGAGGGAGGCGTCAAAAATTCTGGAGTAGTGCTCCGTGTTGGACGCCATCACCGCGCCGATGCGAAGCCCCGCAAGACCGTAGGATTTGCTGAAGCCCGTGACGGTGACTGTACGGTCGCGGATCTCGCCGTCCAGCGCCGCAATACTATAAAACGTATTCGGGGAGTAAACGATATCGCTCCATATCTCGTCCGACAGGATGACGAGATTATGCCGGCACGCGATGCGGCCCAGTTCGAGGAGCTCGGATCGCGTAAAGACCTTACCGGTCGGGTTAAGCGGATTGCAGAGGCAGATCAGGCGCGTCTTGGGCGTGATCAGTTGCTCCAGTTTGCCAAAGCACGCGGAAGCGCCCGGCGGAATGGGGTGCGCGACGGCCCGTGCGTCCGCAGCCTCTATCGCATACCGGAACAGAAAGTCGACCGGATCGAAGACAATCGCTTCGTCACCCGGCGCCAGGAATGCCTTACAGGTTATATATATGCCAAAGGCGGCGCTGTCCACCGGCAGGATCCAGGCCGGCGAAGCGGGAATGTTCCGCTTGTGCTGGAAGAAACGGGCCATACTTTCCCGGAAGGGGGGGTGACCCTCCGGCGGCCCGTATGAGAAATAGCGGTCTTGCAGAAATTTTGCGATGGCTTCGGTGACAGGCGGCGGGCAGGGAAAATCAGGGTCCGCCGCAGTCAGGGGAATGACGTCCGGAGGCACGGTAGCCCAGCGCAGGTTGTGGGCTAGTTTTCGAAGGGTTGGCAGATTAACGTGGGACGAATCAAACATGGGACATGATCTCGGCGATCTTACCCTTCGCCACGGGTTTGATGAGGAAATCCGTCACCGCCCGGTAACTCTTGGACCGCTCCACCTCCTGGGGAGAGATCGAAGATGACACGATGAACAATTCGATCGGCTTACCGAGGCTGGGCCACAGCCTGTCGTACTCGTTGAGGAATTCCCAGCCGTCCATGACGGGCATGCTGAGGTCCACGAAGATGATATCGGGTAAAAGGTTCGCCTCTCCGCATATTTCCTTCAGCTTGTCGATGGCCAACTCGCCATCCGCGAATTCCCGGATGGTACAGCCCACATTGACCGAGCAGATTATTTTCTTTGTCAGGTAGACAAAGACCGGATCGTCGTCTATGAGAAATATGGTTTTCATGAAGCTTGCCGTTTCCTGTTTGCGAATTCGATATAGAAAATCGAACCTTCATTCGGTGTGCTTTCCACCCAGATCCTGCCGCCCATGGCCTCGACCTGCGTCTTCGTCATGAATAACCCGAATCCCTTTGCGTCCGGGTGGCGGTGAAATACCTTGCCGATCTTGAAAAAATTATTCCGGTGTTTGACAAGGTCGATACCTAGACCGTTGTCGCGGATAGACAGGATGGTCTTGTCGTTCTCGCGGCGCGTACTGACATGGATCTCGGGTCTTCGGCCGGGGTGATGATATTTCAGCGAATTGCTGATCAGATTATGAAAGATGCTGTTAAGGTACTGCGGCGCGTAGTTAATGACCGAGGCTGCTTCGAAGTCGGTCGTGATCCGGGCGTCGAGCTTGGTGATCTCCGCCTGCAGACCGGTCATGGTCCGTTTCATGCATTCCTTGAGACATACGTCCTCAGTTTTTATCTCGAGGTCCTGTCGGATCTGGATGGATTCGACCAGCTCGTTGAAGGTAACCTGTAGGTTCTCGATCACCGGCTTCAGCTTCGAGATCAGCAACTGGTGTTCCTCGGCGTCACCGGATTCCTCCAGGCAGTCGACGAGCATCGAAATGTTGACCAGCGGTGCGCGCAGGTTATGCGAGACAATGGCGCAAAAGTCGATCAGCTGGGTATTTTGAGCAGAAAGTTGTTTGACAAGCGCCGCCTGCTTTTCTTCAAGGAGCTTCCGCTCGGTAATATCGATCCCGAAGCCGATGACAAGCGAAAGCTCGCCGTTCTCGTCATAGACCGGGTACATCCGGCGCAGGTGCGTGATGATATCGCCCTGGGCGTTGGGAAGGCTGTCTTCCCAACGGATCTCCTTCCCGGAGTTCTTGGCCTCCAGGAACTTTGCCCTGCGGGCATGAGCGACTGAGATATCCCGCTTACGCCAGGCTGCATATTCGTAGTCATCCTTGCCGATGATGAACCTGCGGTATTCTTCCTTGCTGATGGCGCCGGGATTGACGAAGAGGTAACGGTGCTCCGCGTCGAAAACCGCGATATCCGTCGGGAGTTTGTTGAGGATATTCTCGTAAAACGCCTTTTGTTTGTTCAACTTTTCCGTCACCAGTTTGTCAGGGGTCAGCATCATCAGCTGCGTCAGGCTTTCGGCGACCAGGCGCAGATCATTCGCCCGGGTATCGTCAAGCGGCTTGCGGGGCTGCAGGCAAAGATGACCCAGGTGGCGGCCGTTGCGGGAAATCAGGGGAATATTGACGGCGAATTTGGCCAGGCAGTTGCCGGGGTGATCGGGTTCAAGGATGGTTGCCAGGGGAGCGTCGGCAAGCCGGGCCGCCAATTGCAGCAGGCTGTCGAAGCCCGGACGGCCGGACAGTCCGGCTGTCTGCGAGGCAGTATCCGGTATCCCGCCGTCTGCCGGCGGTGCGGATGGTGGCAAGGGATGAGTGGTGCCGTTTATGACAGAGGTCGGCCTCGATCTCATTTCAAGGGGATAGGGATTTTGATTAAAACCTAACTATTTAGTAACGAATAATTTAATTAGGTATTGTGGAAAACCTTCAATCTTATAAAAGATTGCTTGTCAAGGGGTCGATAACCGTTTTCACCTCGGTGACCATATGTATCGGGAATTTCCCAAGACGGGCATGCTCCCGTACAAGTTCTTCACTTTCAGCGATATGTATACAATATATCTTATCCTCGGTGACAAAGGACTGGACCCAGTGGTAGGGTTTGCCCAACTGGCAGACGATCTCGCAGGAGGTGCGGGCGATGTCCTGTAATTCCTGGGGGCTCAGGTTTCCGGCGCCGGGCAGGTTGCGTTCGATCAGGAACTTTTTCATTATTGCTTTTTTTTGGTGATGGATACCGCAAAGATGAGCATAATGGCGGAATGGCCCTACGGGGAGATTCCCTATTTCCGGCCGGGCCGTTCCCTATTTTGGCAGGTCGGGAATGATCCCGCGGCGGACCGCTTCCCGCACTGCCGCCGACCTCGATCCGACCTCCAGCTTAAAAAGAATGGCCGAAATGTGATGGTCCACGGTCTTGGCGGAAATATAAAGCCGGGACCCGATCTCTTTGTTGGGGAGGCCCTCGCGGAGCAGGGCAAGGACGCCGAGTTCCCGTTCCGTCAGCATGGCCGGGTTATCGAGGGTTGACTTGCGACTGCCTCGCGGAATGCTGCGGATACCGCTTTGGCGCATGTCGAACCTTAGCTTTTCGAAAACCGCGGTCGCTCCGAGGCGCTGAACGACACCAAGGGCTTGCCGTTTCTCTTCCTCATTACCTTCTGACAACAGGAGCGCCTGTTCATAAGGGCAACCCAGCTGTTCCCAGCGGGCGGCTGAACCGATCGCCTGCTCGCCGGCACGGTATGTATCTCCTGCATCGAGCAACGGGACCTGCTGGCGCCGGGTCTTGAAGAGCCAGAAATCGAATTCGCTGCTCTCGCGAAGCGTACCCCCCTGGCTGAGAAGGCCGATCGCATATTCGATGGCTGCTTTTTCCACCAGGGCCTTACCGGTTATCCATTCGGCTTCGAGCAAAGCGGTGAGGGCGGGCAGGATCCGTTGAAGCTCCATCGACTCGAAGGCCTTCGATTTTGCGTCCGCCAGGAACTGCATCGCATCTGGTTCGCCGCAACGCAATTTGACCGTGCCGATCACGATAAGGGCGCCGATCTTGACGATGGACGCCTGGAATTCGTTGCCCACCAATAGCTCCGCCACGGCGCAGGCTTCTTTCCATCGCCCGGTGTCCAGGAGGAGTTTCGACTGCCAGGAAAGCATATAGTTCCGCCACGAATCCAGTTCCCGCTGTTCACAATAGCGGATGCCTTCATCGAGGATACGGGCGGCAAAAGCGAAATCTTTGAGCAAAATGCTGTTGCTGGCCAGGTTGCTATAGGCCCGCGCGGCGTGTTCGTGGAAAGAATGCCGTAAGGCGATATCGAGACTGAGGCGAAGCAGGTCCAATCCCCTCTGGTGAGAAGCGACCAGCCGCATCCGCACGCTGCCCACGTTGTTGTAAGCATGAGAAAGAATGTCATCCGCCCCGAGATTTTTCGCCATTTCAATGGCCCTGTCCCCCCAATAAATACACTCGATCGTTTGATCGGAGATCATTTTTAGCTGCGCCATATTGCTGAATGCCATGGCTTTCGCCCGGGATGCCGGCCGGTCGATCAGAGTGTCGATCGCTTCCCGGGCGCAACATTCGGCCTGGCGCCGGTTGCCGTCGAACCACCAGAGGCGCGAAAGGAACCAGAGGTTGTTGCCCATCTTTTCCGGGTCGCCTTTTTCCTTCCAGATATTTGTCGCCTTCTGCTGGTAGATAATGGCTTCCTGCACGCGGTTCGTCAGATGGCACTCATAGGCATAAGACTCATAAAAGCCGACAAGTGTGGCTTTGTCTTTTCCGTTATGATACTCGATGGCGGAATAAAAGAGCTTCAATGCTTCCACATGGGCCCCCAGCGCCGCGGCCTGTGCAGCGGCAACTGGCGCGAAACGAACGACCAGTTCGTGGTCATTGGCATTCTTCGCATGATGGATGATGCGCTCGATCTCGCCGCGGGCTTCGAAACCGGCGAGAAAGGCGTCGAGGACTTTTTTGTTCAGCGCGATCCGTGTAAAGGGAGAAAGGGAAGACTCGATCGTCCGGCGATACAGCTCATGTTTGAAGGAAAGCCGGTTGTCTTTCAGTAGGATGATCTTTGTCTCGATGCAAGGCGCGAGCGCGGCGGCGTAATCCGGTTCAAGTTTCTCCAGGTAGTGCGTTTCCAGGCCGGTCGGAAGGACCGACAGCAACTCGCCGACCTGTTTTGCTTTGGCGTCGAACCGGTCATAGACCGACAGGATCGAATCCTTCACATTGTCGGGAATGCCCGGGCTGTAACTGGCGAGGATCTCCCGCACATAGAATGGATTACCGCCGGAAATGTCATAGACGTCTTCGCCGCGCCACCCTTTTTCAGCCGCCAGTTGTTCAACCGCCACCCGCGACAGGGGCGTTAAAGCCAGGCGCGTAAATGCATGCGGCGGCAGTTGGCCAAGGAGTTGGCGAAGCGGGTGATGCCCGTGGATCTCCTCGTCCCGCCAGGTGAGGATGAACAGGCAACGGAGATGAGCAATTCGGCGGGCAAGGTATTTGATGAAGTCGAGGGTTGCTTCATCCGCCCAATGGATGTCTTCGAACACGATGAGCGATGGCCCGGCCTGTTGGTCGAAGCGATGGAAAAACTCGGCAAACAAGGCGACCCGGTCATCCGCGCCGGCTTTGTTCCATTCGTCCCCCCATATCTGCCAAACGATGTCGTAAAAGGGCGCCAGTGGCCGGGGGGTGAAAAGGGCGTCGCATGTACCCTGGTATATTTTGGCATGGTGGCGGTGTTCCTGGCAAAAGGCGCGGGCAAGGGCAGTCTTGCCCATTCCGGCCTCGCCGCTGATCATGATGCAATGCCCCTCCCCCGCCGTCATGTCTTTGAATTTTTCATGCAGCGCGGTGAGTGGTGTGGTCCTTTCGATCAGATCAATGTTCACTGGATTACAGCTGTGCAAAATTGGCAAAAAAGTTCGAGGGGACGGCACCCATTTAGTGGTATTTTTGGACATGATCAGAATTATGATAGTCTGTCTGGCTTGCCTTTTGACCGGCTTCGCGCAGGCCCAGACCATGTCGTGGCCGCATCACAGGAAGGCGGCGATCGTCCTGACCTATGACGACGCGCTGCTCTCTCAACTGGATACGGCTGTCCCGCAGCTCAGGCGGGCGGGCTTCAGGGCCACCTTCTTTCTAACAAGCGATATCGACTACGCTACGATCCCGCGGTGGAAAAAGCTCGCGCGGGAGGGGTTTGAACTGGGCAACCACACCGTTTTCCATCCTTGTTCCGCCACTCCGGACAACCCGGTTTCGTCCGACACCTACAGTCAGGCCCAGATGATCCGCGAGATCGAGGTCATGAACCGGTTTCTCTTTGCGATAGATGGAAAGACCAGGCGGACCTTTGCATATCCCTGCGCGGAGACCACGGTGGGGGGCAAGGATTATGTGGACTCGCTCCGCCTCAGCCACCAGGTATCGTTCGCGCGCGTCGGCGGCGACGACAGCGCGGTGATCACGGACTTCCGGCATCTGGATTCACTGCAGGTTCCGGCGCTGGGGCTGGAGGATCATACCGACGCGGCGACGATCATTGCCTTTATCAGGAAAGTGCAGGCGGCGGGGGGCCTCGGCGTGATCATGTTCCATGGGATCGGCGGGGACTATATTACTACAGCCTCGGAGGTGCATCAGGAAGTGCTGGATTATTTACACGCCAACCGGAAGGATATCTGGGTAGGGACCTTTGGGGATGTAATGGACTATGTGATGCAGCACCGGTAGCGAACCGCGTGCTTCGCATCCGCACGGCGCTACTGCATGGTCAGGGCGTAGACCGCAAAAGAGGCCAGCCAGTGTTCGCCCATATAATCCCCGCTGGCCACATGGGGCAGCGCTTCCGCCAGGTGACGCGCTGCAACCGCGCGCAACCGGGCCCGGTTTTGGGGAAAGTGGCGGGCGATGCCATACAGGTCCCAGGCCCTGCTTAAATTGAGGCCGTCGAGATGCACCAGCTTGCCATCCGAGCGGTCCTGCACCCTTCCCGGTTCCAGGTTGAAATCCGGGCTGCCGAGCCCCGGGAGAAATTTTTTCAACCACACGGCATAGGCCGGTGCAGGCAGGATGCGCCACATCAGGTCTGCTTCTTCCAATGCCGGGCTCAGGAAATCGTTGCCGCCCGGCTCCCACCCGATCGGATAATTCGTATCGTTCCTGTAAAATCGGATCGCGGTCTGCAGGATCGTCCTTTTCAATGTGTCGTCTTTCGTGCGGAGAGCATAGTCCCAGGCCAGCCGGAGGGAGAAGGCCAGGTTAGTATGCTCCCCTACCCGGACCGGATAGTTCATTTTGGGGAGATAGGCATCGAAAAGCCTGGCGATCTGGTGCGCCAGGGGCGCAACATTGGCGCTAAGCTCACGGCCAAGGGGGTCGCTCCAGGTGAGCAGCTCGGTTTCCAGCTGCAGCAGCCAGGCCCATCCATAGGTTCGTTCGAAACTTTCGTTGCCTTTGCTCGCGAAAATGCGCATTTCGCCGCGGATATTTTCCGCTGACAGGTTCTCCTTCAATTTTTGACGGATCCCTGTAGCGCGGGGAAGGCCGGGGAACAGTTTGAGCAATCGCACCAACATCCAATGGCCGTGGACGCTGGAGTGCCAGTCATAGCAACCATAGAACGCCGGGTGATAGATCCGTGGCTTCACTGCCAGCGTACTGTCCGTAAAAGAAATGCCTGTCTTGTACGGGAACTCACGCTGCATGCAGCGGAGCGGCAGTTCGGCGAAATGCTCGGCGCCGGCCAGGGTGAGGCGGGCTTGGCCGTCGGCCACTTGATATTGCAGGTTGGCATCGGTCTGGGACGTCGCTGCGAGTGGGCGGACCAGCGGCAGCATTGCGGCCAGTACCTGGAGGAAACGGAGGATGGAATGGCGGAGGCCAGGCATATTCAGCATTTTTCGATGTGTGAAGTGTCGGCAAGCTACAGTAAATGTCGGAATCCCGCGCTGACCGGCCCGATCGGTTTAAAAATAATGGTCTACCATTGAAATGAGCGGAAGATTTTCCGCGCTGCGGCGCATATTTATAGCGGATCAACATCGAATTACCATGCGACATCTCATCAGCCTCCTGACCTTGTGCTGTTCCGCGTTCTCCGCCGGCGCAATGACTTCCACCGCCGCCGCCCTTGCTGGACCGCGTGCCGGCGATACCCTCCGCGTCAAAGCTTCGGATCTCGACATCGGGGGGTTGCAAACCGGCAATTACAACTACCTGATCGTTTTTCAGCATGCGCTGGACAGCCCTGCCAAATCGATGACCTTTGTCCGGATGACGGTAGAAAAAGGGGACTTCCGCAAACGGCCTGCCATCATCGTCCGGCAGCAATGGGACAGGGATTCCATCATCCATCGGGCGTATACCGTATTTGACGCGACGAGCTTTGCCACCCGGCTCCATGACACTTACTGGAGCAGGATAGGATATTCGATGATCTTTGATTTCGATACAAAGACATTCGATTCGAAACCTGTTCTGCGCCCCATCCCCGATTCGACACGGGCAAAATGCGAAAAGGAACTGGCCGGGTCCTTAGATGCATATAACCTCAACTGGCATGACGACCTCGTCATTTATTCTATGCTGCCGTACAAAGCAGGGCGTACATTTCTCATTAACTATTATGACCCGGGCTTCGGCGCGCCGCAGGAAGTCGCGTACACCGTGACGGGCAGCGACTGGCTGGTCAACCGCGGCGGAGACAGGCTAGCGTGCTGGGTTCTCGAGCACAACGAGGATGCCGCCACCGAAAAATACTGGATCTCGAAAAAGTCGCACGAAGTATTAAAGGAAGAGGACCATATCACCGCGAGCGGGCTTTATCGCTTCAAGTTCAAGCTTGGCGTCGCGGGCGGCGGACCGGAGTTGTAGGACATACCGGCGCGCCAAAGGCTGCAAGCACGTGCGGGAAGGATGGGATGGCCGGGAATATCCCGATTTTGTGGTACATTCCGGCATGGCAAAGATTAAACCCGGTTGCATCGCTGTCTGGATGATGATGATGGGGCTCCCGGCGCATGCGCAGCCGCACTTCATAAAACATGTGATCACGCCGGACTTTATATCCGAGGGCGTGGCTGTAGGGGATGTGAACCGGGACGGGAAGCCCGACATCCTGGCAGGCGCCTATTGGTTCGAGGGCCCCGGTTGGGTGAAGCATCCTATCGACACCCCAGGACACTACGACCCCGCAACGCAGTTCAGCAATTCCTTTCTCGATTTTGCCATGGATGTCGACCAGGACGGCTGGGTAGACCTGATCCGCGTAAGCCTTCCGGGGGAAGAGGTCGTGTGGTACGAGAACCCTCGCGGCCGGCTGGGTTATTGGCGGCGGCACCGGATCCTCGCGCATGCGGGAAATGAGTCGCCGGCACTGGTGGATGTCGACGGAGATGGCAGACCTGACCTTCTTTGTAACGACTGGATCGCCAAAGAAGTGATCTGGATGAAATCGCCGTCAAAGAAGGGCGATACTGGCTGGGTCCGGCACATCATATCCGGCGGTGAGGTTGGAACGGACCGATACACTCACGGGCTGGGTTTTTTTGACATGAACGGCGACGGGCGGCCCGATGTCGTGATCCCAAAGGGATGGTGGGAGCAGCCGGCAGACGTGCGACAGGAGGGCTGGGTCTTTCATCCTGCCGACCTCGGGGAAGACTGCGCGCAAATGTGTCCGCTCGCTGTCCGGGGCGGCGGTGTCAAAGACATTATCACCTCGTCGGCGCACCGCTATGGGATCTGGTGGCATGAACCGACAGGTGATCCGCGCGTTTGGATTCATCACCTGATCGACAGCAGCGTCTCGGAAACACATTCGCTGGCCATGGCGGACCTTAACGGGGATGGTCACCCGGACCTGGTAACCGGCAAGAGGTGGTATGCGCACAATGGCGAAGATCCCGGAGGGCACGACCCGGCGATATTGAATTGGTACGAGTTCCGGCCCGGAACCAAACCCGCCTGGGTGCGGCATTTGATCGACGCCGACTCCGGGGTCGGAGAGCAGGTGCTGGTGAAGGACATGAATGGCGACGGGAAACCGGATCTGGTGATCGCGAATAAGAAGGGCCTGTTCTGGTTCGAACAAGAATGAGACGGGACTAATTCCGGATGATGCGGCGACCCTGGCTGTCGGCCGGACCGAGGACCTCGTCCAACTTTTTGGCAAAGTCGGCACGGCTGATTCTTTTGCCGGCGGGGAGGCGCAAGCTCTTTTTGTCCGGTGTATCGCCAAGATGAGTGGCGGTATAAACCATGCCGCCGCTGTCGACGTCGAGTTTAAGGATGGCGCCGGGAAGACCGCCATACCGCTCGGGTCCCAGGGGTTCGGCGATATCTTCGCAATACCACGCGACAATGCTTTTGTTCCTCGGGGAGATAGCAGTCGCCTTTTTGCAACGGTGACCCAGGACAGCGAGCGTATCCGCGGACAATTTCCAGGGAAGGCGCCCAATGCTGTCTTCAATCACATATTGAATGTCTGCAAGCGTGGTTTGTTCCAGCAACCTGCCGCTCGAAAAATTCCGGTAAAGTACGCCGCCGTCGCCGGGACCGGTAAAATGCATCACGATATGGGTCCCGCCGGCCGTTGGATTGTCGAAGGGATCGGGCGCCTGATCCTCGGGTGCGGAGCCGTATACGCAAACACTGTCCAGGTAGGTCAGTTGGTATTGGGCCGTTTGAAATTGCGGCACCATTGCTTTCATTTGATCGTCCTGCATGTGGCGATAGACATCGATCTTTCGTTCGTAAGATATCGTGCCTTTGCGCTGTTGAGCAAAAAGACAGGAGCAGGCGGCCATAGCGGGGAGGAGCAGGAGCAAACGGGTCGTCATGGGAATTCTTTTTACGAAACTATACCGCCGCCACGTTAATCAACACTGGCATAACGTTAATTAAGGTTAAAGCGGGGTTTCCCGCCGCCGAGGCCTGTATATTTGCCCTATGCCAAACCGCTTTCGCATCGAGTTTCCGCCTTCTGTTCCGCTGATGATCCTCGCGATCCTCGGAATTGCCTGCTTCCAGGGGTATTGGCTGCGGACCGGGTATACGGAAAAATGGAAAGAGCTGCAAAGGGAGTCCGATATCGCCTTCCGCGATGCGGTGTATAAATTGCAGATGCAGGAACTGAAGAAGGACACTTTTTTCAACAGGCACGACCTTCCGCCGAACCTTTTCCTTTTTAATCTCGTGGATAGTCTGCGGTCGCGGTTTGGTGATTCCGCCGGCAGACCCAGCTGGGCGCCTGCCGATCACAACATAACCATCTCCATTCAAACGAATAGTATTGACAGTCCCGGCGGTTTCGTCCGGGGTAACCTGTTCGCGAAAGACAGCGGCGGACCACAGGTCCTGAGATATTATTCCACCCGGCGCAAACTCGACCCGCCATTGTCGCTGGTCCTGATCGATTCAGCGTACCGGGCGGAACTCGCCAGGAATCATATTACCGTCCCGTTCCGCATCGAACGGATCGACGCTAAAAAGGCCGACCGGGAACGGTCCCCGTCCCCGGATAAATTGGAGACGAATTTCGTCTACCTGGGGCTATCAAACGGATACGTATACCGGGCCAGCCTCGCCAACCCGGCAGTATTTCTGCTTGGAAGGATGTTGTGGCAGATCGTCCTGGGGCTCTTGCTGCTGACCCTCACTGCAACGACCTTTTTGATCGCCTATCGGAACATGCAGTTCCAGCGGCGACTGGCACAGCTAAAGAACAACTTTATCAGCAATATGACGCATGAATTGAAGACGCCGATCTCGACCATAAAGGTCGCGGTTGAAGCGCTGCGGCACTTCGACGCGCTGAAAGATCCGGAAAAAACGCGTGAGTATCTGGACATCTCGGCGCTGGAACTGTACCGGTTATCCAGTCTGGTGGATAAAGTGCTGCGTTTATCTCAGTTCGACAACCGCGAGATCGAATTCCATATGTCCGTCATCGATCTCCGGGAAATGGCTGCCACCGTCATCGCCGGTATGCGGCTGCCCTTTGAATCGGCGGGAGCGGTAGTGCAATTAAGCGCAGGCGCGGGCGCCGGCTGCCCGGGCCCCGCATCAGACCCCACGCATGAACACTCCGGGCAGCCCGTGGGCCGGGGAAGCATGGTGGATGGCGGATTCTCCGTGCGGGGGGATAGAACGCACCTGAGCGGCGTGCTCTCCAATTTGCTGGACAACGCTTTGAAGTACAGTAAGGACAAACCGGTGATCACGGTGGACCTGTGGCGAGAGGATGGGCTGATAGGACTGTCTGTCACGGACAATGGCATTGGTATTCCGCCGGCCTATGTCACCAGGATATTTGACAAGTTTTTTCGCGTTCCCTCGGGAGATCATCACAATATCAAAGGATATGGGCTCGGATTGAGTTATGTGCAGGAGGTCGTCCATGTCCACAGGGGCACGATCTCCGTAGACAGCAAGGAAGGTAAGGGTACTACGTTCACCATCAAATTGCCTGCCGCATGAACAGGATCAGGGTGCTTTATGCCGAAGACGAAGTCTTCCTGGGCAAGATCGTCAAAGAGACGCTGGATAGTCGAGGCTTCGATGTCGTGATGGTAACCAACGGCGCGGCGGTTCTGCCGGCTTACCGCGAGCAGCGTCCTGACGTCTGTGTGCTGGATGTGATGATGCCCGACAGGGACGGATTCGAGGTAGCGGCCGATATCCGGGCCGTCGATGAGGACATTCCGATCATTTTCCTCACCGCGAAGACACAGACGGATGACCTCGTGCAGGGATTCCGGATCGGCGCCAACGATTATATCCGGAAGCCCTTCAGCATGGAGGAGCTCATCGTCAGGATCGGGAACATCCTTCGGATCACCAGGGGAAATGGCGGCATTGCCGCGCAAGGCGCCGGGGAAACCATCGCACTCGGGTCATTTTCCTTCCATCCCTATCGGCAATTGCTGGTGGGTGGCGGGGAAGAACGGAAACTCTCGTACAGGGAAAACGAACTGTTGCGGCAGCTTTGGCTCGGGAAAGACCGGGTGATACCTCGGGAGGAAGTGCTTCAGGCAATCTGGGGCAACGACTCCTTTCTGAACAGCCGCAACCTCGATGTATATGTAACAAAACTGCGCGGTTATCTTCGGGGCGACGAAAGAGTGGAGATCCTGACGATTAAAGGGATTGGATACCGGTTCGTATTGCCCTGATGTCCCATTTATTAACGAACGTTAACGGTAGACATGCATTGATTAACGCATCCCCGCAGGCAGGAGGATATTTTTGGGCAAACATCCCTTATGCCAAAATTTCTCCTGCTCGGAATAGTACTCTGTCTGCTGCAGACCGCCGACGGCCAGCGGGTTTCACTCAAAGGCACGGTCATCGACTCGGCAACCGGCAAAAGTCTTGCTTCCGCCACGGTTTCGCTCGCGACGTTGGCCGATACGTCATTACTGACATTTGGGCTCGCGGATTCGACAGGAAGCTTCCGCATCGTCATGGGCGGCGGCGGCCCGTTCCTCCTATCCATATCCTATGCCGGGTACGAACCGGTTTGGCGAACGCTTCGCCAGCTGCCCACAGTCGGAGAATTTGAATTGGGCAGGATCGCGTTGGTACCTTATGGGTTGCTTCCCGCAGCCCGGGTCAGCGGCCGGCGGCCACCCGTCGAGATCAGCAATGACACCATCGAGTTCAATGCGGAGAATTTCAAAACGCAACCCAACGCCGTCGTCGAGGACATGCTGCGCAAGATTCCCGGCGTAACGGTAGAGTCCGACGGCACGGTAAAAGTCAACGGTCAAACGGTCAGGCGGGTCCTGGTGAACGGGAAAGAATTCTTTACCGGCGATGTAAAGATGGCCACGAAGAACCTGAATGCGGACGCTGTGGATAAACTGCAAGTGTTCGACCGGAAGAGCGACCAGGCTCAGTTCACAGGGGTGGATGACGGCAACAGCGAAAAGACGATCAATATCCAGTTGAAGAAAGACAGGAATTTTGCCACCTTTGGCAAGGTCGCGGCCGGGGGAGGAACCGATACCCGGTATGACGCCCAGTGCAACCTGAACCGGTTCCGGGGAGACGAGCAGCTTTCCTTCCTGGGGATGGCCAATAACACCAACCGCCAGGGCTTTTCGCTGATGGATGCGCTCAACTTCAGCGGGGCACTGGCGCGGGGCATGCGAAACGGCGGCGGCGGTATCAGTATCAGGACGGGCGACGCCGGCGACAACAACGGTCTGCCGGTAACAGGCCTCGGCCAGAGCCAGCAGGGCATCGCCCGGACCATCGCAGGCGGGGTGAATGTCAATAACACGTGGGATAAAGGTCGCACCTCGCTCAACGGCCATTTTACGACCAGCGATATCCGGCTGGTCACCGACAGGCAGTCGCTGATCCAGAACCTGGGCGACAGCGTCTACACTACATTCGATACCGCGCGAAGCACTACCCGGATCAGCCAGCAAAGGCTTGGGATGACGCTCGACAGGGCGTTCGATTCCAGCTTCTCCCTCAGACTCACGCCTACCCTTACCTGGCAGCAGAACCGGATAGCGCAAACCGGGGGATACAGCAGTGTGACAGGGGCCGGTTCCCCGTTGAATGCCGGCAACAACCGGACAGGAGCGGCGCCGGGCGCCTTCAACCTCGTGAGCGACTTGCTGCTGCGGAAGCGGTTGGCGCGAAAAGGGCGGACGCTTTCGCTTGACCTGAACATGAACTACAACCACAGCGGCGACGAAGGAGACCAGGTTTCCGACAATACGTTCTCCGTGATCAATCAACGCTATTCGCGGGACGCGGTAATGCGTAGCGCAGGAGGCAACCTGACGTATACGGAGCCGGTCGGGCGGCGTTCGCTGATCGCGCTGAGCGGGTATTACAATATCAATACAGGCAACACCGATAAGTCCGCGAGCGACTTCAATGTTGTTTCGGGAAAATATGACCTGCCAGATACGGTGCTGAGCAATCACTTCGCCAGCGATTACCGGTACGGAGGCGGCGGGGTCAGCTTCAGGAGCAACCTGAACAAGCTCAGCCTGACGGCGGGTGGAAGCGTCCAGGCGGCAAGCCTGGCGGCGATCAACCTGAGCGACGGCACTAAGGTGCGGCAGGATTTTACGGACTTGCTGCCGAACGCACTACTTGAACTGAAACTGTCCCCGACAAGGAACATCCGCCTGGAATATACTACCTACACCAGCCAGCCTTCGGCAGCACAGTTGCAGCCGGTCCGCGACCTGTCCAACCCGCTCGATGTCTCCACGGGCAATCCTGCACTGAAACGGACATACAATCGAAGTCTCACGCTTACTTACCTCGCCGCGCAATTCCAGCGACGCCGGAACCTGATGATGATGCTGGGCGCCACTGATGAAAGCAATGCTATCGTCCAAAGCGACTCTGTTACGGCGATGGGCACACGTATAACCATGCCTGTCAATGCGAACGGTGTGGGCAACGTGTTGGGCAACCTGGCCTACGGGTTTCCTTTCGCCCATGGCCGGCTCGATGCGGAGGCAACACTTGTATACAGTGCAAATGTGAACTATATCAACCGGATACGGAACAATATCAGCAGCACCAGCGTCCGCCCTTCGCTGTCCTATACCTGGAACAAGGGAGACAAGCTGGATCTCGAACTTACTGCCGCCATTTCCCTCATTTCCGGGAGGTACTCCCTGCAACCATCGCTGAACGCCAACTATGTCCGGCAACACTACGGATTGAATGCGACCAACTACCTGCCGGTGGGCCTTTCGGTCCACAATGAGCTGGACTTAATTTTCAATACCGGCCGGTCGCCTGGCTACAATGCAAGCACACCGCTTTGGAACCTGTCGGTTGCCAAATCGTTGTTCAGCCGGGACCGGGGCGAGATCAAGCTCTCCGTCATGGACATACTCGGGCAGAACACAGGCATCACGCGAAATATCGGGCAGGGAAGCATCCAGGATGAAAGATACAATGTGCTGCAGCGGTACTTCCTGTTGAGCTTTACCTATAGTCTTAACAAGTCGGGCCTTAGGACTAAAGGCGGACCACAGATCCGGGTGCGGACCCTGAATACCGATTAGAGGAATGAACCCCACCGCCGGGGCAGGCGCTAGACCGCGTGGCGGGGAAAGCAGATGGCAAATCCGGCCATGATCAGATAGGGAATGGCCATGACAGCCAGCGATAGCCCGAGATGCCAGTTGCGTTTCGGGTTGCCGCCGCTTTGCTGCTCATACCGGTCCACGATCTTTTGATCGCGGTCCTTAACGATAAAAATGTAATGAAACAACATCGCGGTCAACCCATAGATCGCCGCGGCGAAAAAAATCGACTCGAGCCGGTTGGAGAAGCGGTTATGCTTGAAGAAATGGAGGTAGATCGATTCCAAAAGCAGGAGCCAGCCGCCTGAGCCCAGGGAGAACAGATACATCGCCTGTATCCGCGTGGTGAAAGTTTGCCTGTACTGGCTTAATCGATAGCAATAGCTATAGATATTAAAGTAGAGGTAGTCTATGTGTTTCATAGAGTCTTCAGATTAGGGTACTGGGTTGCCGGCGTACGGGGCCGGTTGATCTTACTATAAACGCCTGCGAGGGAATAATCGTACGGGAAGGCCGAATTAAATAATCAAATATTTTACTGTCAATTAGTTATGAAATTATTTATTTTCTAATAGTATCGCGGAAATGGGGAGTTTCTCCTCCCGTTTGCCGGTTCCACCACTCGTCGGCCGGGTCGCCTGCAGATTAGGCTAATTTGAGTAGATTAGTGCCTATGCTAACGACGGGAAATGTTCGCTCCTATTTATTCCTTACGCTTATTCCGGCAATTGCCTCGGTATTTTCCGTAGCCGCTCAACCGCCACAAAGGTCGCGAACCCGGGCGGAATCCTTCCGGGTCCTCGTGGTGGCTTCCCGGGCGAAGGACCACCAAAGGATGATCGCTGCCGCCCGGCCGTTCTTCGCGCGCATGGCGGCGGACAACCATTTCCAGCTTGATTTTACGGATGATACGAGTCAGATCAACAGCGTCAACCTGCGGCGGTACAAGGTGTTCATTCCGCTCCAACTCGCGCCGTTCGATATGTCGGCGAACCAACAGCAGGCGATACAGCGATTTGTCGAAGAAGGAAATGGCTGGGTTGGCATCCACGCGGCAGGACTTACCGGGAGCGAATTTCTGGCGCCCGGGACGGAATACTGGGAATGGTTCGAGGATTTCATGGGCGGGGTTTTGTATAGCCCCCATCCCGCGTTGCAGCGGGCGACGGTTCATGTAGACGACCACTATCATCCGCTGATGGCGCACCTGCCGGAGACGATGAACTGGCCGGATGAGTGGTATGAGTGGACGCCCAATCCAAGGGGCCGTGTCCATGTGCTGGCCACAGTCGACGAATCTACCTATCACCAGAATAAGCCCATGGGAGACCACCCGGTCATTTGGACCAATCAACGATTTCGCAGGATGGTCTATATAGGACCGGGCCACGATCCGGCGTTGCTGCAGGATTCCAACTACGCCAGGTTGCTTCTGGACGCGATCCTGTGGGCCGCGAGCGGCGACATCCTGCCGCCGATCACGATGAAGAACGGGGTCATCGACTATGAGCAAGGCTACGACCTGCCCGGTGCGCCTGCCGTCGGGGAGGGTTACAGGCGCGTGAAAGCCGTCATCGACCACTCGATCAACCGGACGAAGTTGCCGCTGCGCGTAACGATGGCCGACCGCGATTCGATCGGCGGGATCGGAAAGCTGACCGTCGCCGGAACGCGGTGGTCGGGCCGGTTCCTGGTGAAATTCGACTGGACGGTATCGGTTACCGCCGGACAATACCGAATGCATACCCGCCACTATTTTGAGGAACCGCTCGGGCCGGGCGTCAGTCATGCCTGGTCGAAAATGGAATACCGCTGGGGAGATTATCGGGCGGGCCATCCCTGGTCGTCCGGTGACAAACTGTTCTTTCACGCCGTCGATAGCGCGACGCGGGCGATCATGGCCACGCTCAGCAGCAACCTCGGGGCGCACCCGTCACCTCGATTCCGGGTGCTCGCGCTATACGAAAATGGCGGCCACCATGTCGCGTATTCGGCGCAGGCGCGACGCTGGTTGGCAACGCTGGCCGCGGACAGCAATTTTGCCATCGACTATCTCACCCATCCGGACAGCATCGACGATGCCCTGCTGGCGAGGTACCAACTCATCCTTCAGTTGGACTACGAGCCATATGGCTGGAAGCCGGCGGCAATGGCGGCATTCGAAAGATATGTGCGGAATGGAAAGGGTGGATGGGTGGGAATTCATCACGCCTCGCTGTTGGGTGACTTCGACGGCTATCCGGTATGGCCCTGGTTCGGGGAATTCATGGGCGGTATTCGCTGGAAGGACTATATCGCTCGTTTTGCCAGTGGGGTGGTGCACGTCGAAGACAAGACGCACCCGGTCATGCGGGGAATCCCCGACTCTTTCCTGGTGCGACAGGAGGAGTGGTATACCTATGACAAAAGCCCGAGACCAAAAGTTCATGTACTCGCACACGTTGACGAGTCGTCCTATCAACCCGATACGTCGGTCAAAATGGGCGACCACCCCGTGATCTGGACAAATGAACGGGTGAAGGCGAGGAACGTCTACATTTTCATGGGCCATTCTCCGGCGCTGTTTGACGACTGGGTGTACCGGCGCCTGATCCGGAACGCCATTTTTTGGGCAGCAGCTACTCCGCCGCCACCGGCCTTCAAGGTCCTGGCGTTTTACAGCCATACGGTAGAGCCCGACCACGTCGCGTTTGCCGACGACGCAACCCGCTTCTATTCCTCGCTGGCGGCGAGGCAACATTTCAGTTTCGACACCACATCCGACTGGGCAGGAATGAGTTCCCATCTCGGCGAATACCAGGTAATCGTCTGGCTCAATGATTTTCCTCACACGGAAGCGGAGCGGTCGGCATTTCAGCGCTACATGGAAAGCGGTGGCGCGTGGCTGGGCTGCCACGTCTCAGCCTACAACGACCGGGACACGCATTGGCCCTGGCTGGTCGGCTTTCTCGGGGGAGCGGTCTTTCACAACAATAGCTGGCCGCCGCTTCCGGCTGATCTGATCGTGGAGGACCGGCAGCACCCTGCGACAATGCGCCTGCCGGCAAGATACGTGGCCCCGCTCAACGAATGGTACGGATGGTTGCCGGACCCACGCAAGGACCCGGCGGTCAAAGTCCTGGTATCGCTCGACCCCGCGAACTACCCGCTGGGAAAAAAAGACATCCTTCGGACCGGCGATATCCCCGTCGTATGGACGAATACCAAATACAGGATGCTCTATCTCAATATGGGCCACGGAGACCAGGTGCTCAGTTCGCCCGTGCAGAACCAACTCTTCGAAGACGGGCTGCTATGGCTGGGGGCGGGGGCGGCCATCACTGAATCGGGTAATGGCGGAATTCGAAATCACCCTGATCGCGTGGCCAGGCCATGACCGTATCCGTGAGCATTTTTGCGCGCACATTGGGTACGCGGACGTCATAGATGTAGGTATACCCACGGATGCCTTGCCGCTTGAGCTGCGGAAGAAGTCTTTGCAGGCTGGCATTGTCGGGCGCAAGAAAAAAATATTTATCATCGAAGAGATAGCCCAGTTCCATCGCGATGTATGGAAAAGACACGACGACAACATCCCCGGGTTGCCGCTCGATATAATTCATGGATGGGCTGATACGGTAGTGGTTCTCCCACACCAGGGTCTTCCAGCCGCCGGTATACGTATTCCGGTGGAAAGAATAGGCTGCCATCAGAAAGATAAGGACGGTTAGCCAGATCCGGTATCTCAATTTCCATTCCTTTTCGATCAGGAGCAACGCCACGAGCGTAACCGTAATCACCGGCAGAAAATACCGGGCGCCCCATTGACGCCCGCCATCATTAGGTACCATAAAGGGGGTCAGCGCGCAATAGGCCAGCACGATGAGGATCAGGAGCCGGGTCCGGAGCGCCAACTGCCGCTTATACCGTATCCAGACAAATGTGGCCGGAAGGATCAGGAGGATGAACAGGAAATGCCGGACATTAATGAAGTTATTGGTAACGAGGTTACGGAACGGGTTTACTTCGACTCCTCCTTCCACGCTGTCCTGCAACACCTGGCGACTGTGGATGCCGAAAAACGAATCGAATTCCAGCTTATTGAAGAGCAAAAAGCTGCCGACGCCGACCGCAATCCCAATGAGGAACAAGATCGAATTCCGCCGCCGTTCGCGAAAAAAAAGATAGAGCATCGCGAGGACATAGAGGACATTCATCATCATGGCCTCCGGCCTGAACCAGGCGGCAAGGCCGCTCAACAGGCCCATGATTAGGGCCACAGCGACGCGCCGGGAGGGTTGGACAAGGTACGACAAGCCACAGAACAACAGTAGGATCGCGGTCATGTGTTCCCAGTACGTGGCGCCATAGATCGTCAGGGGACTGCAAAATACCAGGATCAGAAGGCCGATCGCGATCCGGTTGGGGGACACGCTGCTGCGTTTCAGCAGCAGGACGAAACCCAGCCAAAGCAAAATTGTCGACAGGATCGGGATGATATACAATCCGGCGTTGCCGAAATGTTCGTAAAAAAAGGCGCTGATCAGTTGGAAAGCAGGTGGGAAGACAAAAAGATAGCCCTGTGGAGAGGGGTAGAGAAAGGGCGGACGGAAGGGGAAAAACCCATGTTCCCAGATCTGTTGTACCCATTGGGGTTGAGGCAGGTACATATATTTAAATCCGTGACCTGCCGCAACCTGTTTCACGACCATGAATTTGACGCCGCCGTCGCTGGAAAAAAAGACACCTGGTTGTGCTGAGGAGACAAGGAAAGCGAGATAGATCAGGGAAAGGAGCGCAACAAGATATACATACCGGTAATTGTTGGCAGATCCTTGCAACATCTGACGAAATTACGAGGTTTTGCCGAGAGTTTTGCGCCGTTTACCGTGTTTTTAGCTCCGTTTGCAGCATTCAACTGGACGGATTCGAAGGGGCGGGGTAGCTTTGTGCATCTAAATTTACCATTGTGAGACAAATTTTGACAACGCTATTCTGCCTTTTCCTGTTGAGTCTTGCCGTACAGGCGCAAACACCCCCCGCCAAAGGCGGCGGCCAAAAACAAGGCCCTCCGCCGGCAATCGGCCGCGCGTTTGGGAAAGTCACAGACTCTGCCGGCCAACCGCTGGCCCAGGCGTCTGTAATCGTTCTGAAATCAACTGTCGATCCGACCACTAAAAAGAAAAGACTGGTTTTGCAAAAAGGCATGGAGACGAAGGCAAGCGGCGAATTCGATTTCGAAGACCTGCCGATCGTCACGCCGCTGGTGATCCGGGTCTCCGGAACCGGCTATAAGTCTATCGATATTCCCGTCACGATCGTCCCCAAGGCTGTCGGCGCGGCCCCTGCTCCCCAGGGACAAAGTAACGGCTCGCCTTTCGGAGCCATGCCATCCTTCGAGAAGGACCTCGGAGAGATCAAACTCGCCGAGGACGTGAAGACCCTCAGTGCCGCCACTGTCGTTGCAGCTCCGCCGACGATGAAACTGGAGCTGGATAAAAAGGTGTTCAACGTGGAGAAAAATATTGTCAGCGCAGGCGGAACAGGGCTGGATGTGATGCGGAACGTCCCTTCCGTTAATGTGGATATCGACGGAAATGTTACGCTAAGGGGCCAGACGCCGACCATTTTTGTCGATGGGCGGCCGACGACCCTGACCCTGGATGAAATTCCGGCCGATGCCATCGAAAGTGTGGAGGTCATCACGAACCCGTCGGCGAAATACGATGCATCGGGCGGCGGAGCGGGTATTCTGAATATCATACTGAAAAAGAACCGCAAGCAGGGATACAACGGAAGCCTCTCCGCTGGGATCGACTCGCACGGCGCACCCAACGGGCTCGCCAGCTTCAACGTGCGGCAGGGTAAGATCAATGTGACATTCAATGGTCTCTATATCGGGATGAACGGGAAGACGACCGGCAATACCAACCGGTATACAGCCCTGCAGGACACGACGACCCTCCAACAGCAGGATTTGCAGCGGAATAAGGGACATATTATGTTCGGCCAGGCGGGGATCGACTATTTTATCAGCAATAAAACCACCGTTTCCGGCTCCTATATCAAAGTGCATGGCGAACTCAAACCGACGGATCAGTCCAACATCCTCACCGGGACGTTGAAGGGATTGAACGCCTATGACACTTTCTCGACCCGTAATTCGATCTCCGACCGCGTCTTCGACGTGCAGGGCGGTCAATTTGGGATGAAGCACAATTTTGCAAAGGATGGCGAGAACCTGACCGCCGACGCGTCGATCTTTGACGTGAAGGCCCACAGCACAGCGCTTAACACTACAAATGTCTTTGATGGCGTCGCCGGATCCCCGCTGGACTACACGGCGCAACAACAGACCCTCGGAGAAGCGACGCCCTTGTTCTATACCATCCAGACCGACTACACCGACCCCCTCGGTAAGAGCTCCAAACTGGAGGCCGGACTTCGTGCTTCGGTCCAGCACCTGGGCAACGACAACAATACCTATAACACGGATGAAACCGGGAAGTTCCAATTCGATTCCCTGGCGGTCAGCAACTACAAAAGCACGAGCGCGGTCTATGCCGGTTATGTGAATTATACCAGCACGATCGGGAAAAACTTCAGCTACGCGCTCGGACTGCGCGCGGAAAGCTCGAACTACAAAGGCACGCTCATTAGCGCCAACCAGACTTTCAAAAACACGTATCCCCTGAGCCTCTTCCCTTCGATATTCCTCAGCAGGAAGTTCGCGCACGACCAGGAGGTGCAACTCAGCGCCACGCGGAAGGTCACGAGGCCGACCTTCTTCCAGCTGATCCCATACACCGACTATTCCGATTCACTGAATATCACCAGGGGTAATCCCGGGCTTGTACCGCAATTCACCGAGTCGTTCGAATTGACCTATATGAAGACGCTGGCGCATAACAACACGCTGTTGTTCTCTGCCTACTACAAGTATACTTCGAACCTGATCGCGCCTTACCAGGACAGCGGTATGAATCCGATCGGGAAGCCGGTACTGATCAACTCATATGCCAATGCGAACAGCTCCTATAATGTCGGCTTCGAGGGCACGATCACTTACAATATCGCGCACTGGTGGGATGCCTCGCTGAACGTCAACGTTTACAACTCGCATATCAACACGGATAACCTGAAACAACCTTCCTTGGAGGCGATGTGGAGTTCGTTTGGAAAGTTTAACAGCAATTTCAAATTGCCCGCCGGGTTCACGATCCAGCTGACGGGAACCTATCAATCGAAGACACAGGTGCCGATCAACCTCAACCAGAACCAGTTCGGACCGCCCAATTCGCAAACACAGGCGTCGGCACAGGGTTATATCAAATCGGCCTATGGCGTCGACCTGGCCGTGAAGTATAGCTTCCTGAAGCAAAACGCGGCATCGGTCACCTTGTCGATGAGCGATATCTTCCGCACCAGATGGTCGGACCAATATAGCCAAAGCGCCTTTTTCCACCAGGAATTTGACCGGTTGAAAGACCCGCAGTTGTTTAGAGTGGTGTTTGCTTACCGTTTCGGTAAAATGGACCTCAATCTATTCAAGAGAAAGGATATGAATTCGCAAGGCATGGGAGATGCGGGTCAAGCCTTATAATCGGTGTTTTGAATGGTAGTGAGGCCCCGCTTTCTTAGCGGGGCCTCCGCTTTTCAATAATCGTCGCCGAGGGCGAAATCGTTTTTGCGGTACATCCAATTGCCATGGGTAAAGTCGGGAAAGGGCATCGGTTGAAAGCCAGCCTCGATCGACGCCTCGCTGAGCGGCGTAATGACGCTCCAGGCAGCCGCATCATAGACATCCTGAGGCGTGGGCACGCCGCGTTTTGCCGACTCGACAAAGGCGTTCAGCACAAAAAAGTCCATCCCGCCGTGGCCGGCGCCTTCGGCATTCTTGCTGTAGCGCTGCCATAAAGGATGATCGTATTTGGCAAACCAGGTCTGGGCGGGATCCCATTCGTCGGACTTGCTCGCGCCTTCGATATAGACGCTGTTGGCCACGTCCATCCAGAGACCATTCGTGCCCTGGACCCGGAATCCCAGGGAATACGGCCGGGGGTTGAAGGTATCGTGCTGCAGCAGGACGGTTTCTCCGTTGGCGCAATGCAGCTGGGTCGTGACGACGTCGCCCATGCGAAAACGGACCGCCGCGTTGGGGTGGTTTTCACCGCCGTTCTTTACGATGTAGTTGTGCAGGCCGCGTGTCTTGGAGGAAAATGAAGAAAGACTCAGGAAGCGATTACCGCGATTGATATCGATCATCATCGCCAGGGGGCCGATGCCGTGGGTCGGGTAAAGATCCCCGTTGCGATGGACGGAATGATCAGTGCGCCAGCGGGCTTCCGAAAAAGCCTTCGGTCCGAAGTCGACGCCTTTATCATATGGCGGCTTGCCGTCGTTGAAAAGGACCCCGCGAAGGTCGTGCTGGTAGCCGCCCTGCAGGTGAAGCAATTCGCCGAAAATACCCTTCCGGACCATATTCAGCGCAGCCATGACGTCCCGGCGATAACAAACGTTCTCCAGCATCATGACATTGGCCTTGGCCCTTTCAGCCGCGTTGACCACGTCCCAGTGATCCTGCAGGGTAATACCCAGCACAACTTCCGTGGCGACATATTTGATACCGGCCGCGATCGCGTCCAGCACCATCGGCGTGTGCCATTCCCAGGGCGTCGCGATGATCACTGCATCGAGCCCGTTGGTAGCGAGAAGGTCCCGATAGGCATGCGGGTCTCCGGTAAACACCTTTGGCATCGGCTTACCCGCTTTTTGGAAGATATCGCTTGTGCGCCGGAGCATCTCAGCATCGACGTCGCAGAGCGCGACGATCTCCACATCCGGGCGGCGCAGGGCCAGGGAAATATGACTTTCGCCCCGGAAGCCGGTACCGATGACCCCAAGCCTGATACGGTCTTTGGCGGCAAGGGCGGTGGTGGCGGGTAACTTGTTGGCAAAAGCCATCGGGGAAACCATGGCGGGCGACGCCAGGAGGCCGGCGGAGGCAAGCGAGACGTTGCGGACGAAATCGCGGCGGGAGGTAGTCATAGTAGAAGTTTTATGGGCTAAATATCGGAACTTATGTGTATAAAAAATCAGGATGCCCGAAGCGCCCGGGAAGTAGGAGGCATGCTGGAGGATAGCATGCGATTTGCATAAATTGCACTATATTTAGGTGAAACCAAATCAGTGCGATATGAGAAAAGCGATGCTAATGGCTGCGTCGATCCTTGTCGGGTCGGCGTTCCCGGCCTCGAGGGCCCATGCGCAGGGCGCTCCCTATGACAGGCAGGTCATCGAAATGCAAGCCAGGATCGGCGAAGACAGCGCAAAGCTCGCCAGGTATAAGGCCATGGTCGACCAATTCGAGAAGAACAAGAAGTCGGCGGCAGACCAGGCCCAGCAATCGGCGGATGAGAATAAGCGGGCGGCGGAGAAACTTGCGAACGACCCGCAGGATAAGAAGCTGGCCCGGAAAGCGAATAGGGCGGCCAGTGACGCAAAGAGCGATGCAAAAAAGGCGCGCGAGGCTTCCGACAAGTTGGATGACCTCAACAAAGACATTAAGAAACTGACGAAACAGATCGAAAAGGAGCAGGCGAAGCTGGAGAAATACCAGTCAACCGCCGCCGCCGCTCCAAAGGATAGTACCGGGCAAAAATGATGGGGTAAATTTTCCCTACTTTTAGCGAGTGAATTCCCGGCTCAAGTCGCTTTTGAAAGCGCTGCGGCTATATTATCCGCTGCAGGGCGCTTACCGCGCCACGATCTTTTCGGTTACGAAAATGCGATGGATGCGACAGTATGCGCCCTATCGGGGAAGGGGCTTCTGCTGCAATTTCTGCGGCGCACTTTATGAGCGGTTCGTTCCGGAATATCCCCCGCCGGCTATTGCGTCCGGGCTGCGGACCAATCACGTGATCGCAGGCTATGGCGAAAATGCCTATTGCCCGCGATGCGGCAGCAAGAACAGGGAACGGTTGGTCAGGGCGGTGATCGAAGACCGCCTGGACTTCCGGGACAGAAGGATCCTGCATTTATCCCCGGAGCGACAACTGTACCGATGGCTGGCAACCAGGGCTGACGTCACGACCGCCGATCTCGAACCCGGCCTTTACCGGACCGTCGACCGGTCCGTGCGGCAGGCGGATGCGACCAGGCTGGGTTTTGCCGATGCCAGTTTCGATATCGTCATAGCCAATCATGTGCTCGAGCATATTCCCGACGATGCGGCGGCCATGAAGGAATTCCGCCGCGTATTGAGGCCCCGCGGCGCGGCGATCCTCCAGGTACCTTTTTCCCCCACCCTTCCGGCGACCCTGGAAGATTCCCGGGTGACCGATCCCCTGGAGCGCGAGAGCATGTTCGGTCAGCGGGACCACGTCCGGGTCTATGCGCTGACCGACTACGTCAAAAGACTTTCGGCTGCGGGCTTCCGGGTCCAGGTGCTGACGCCTGGCGAACTGGCCGTCTACCGCGACTTTGCCATCCAGGAAGACGAAGTGGTCTTCCTGGCGTGGAAGCCATGAATCATTGGGCCGCGGCTACCGGCGGAGCGGTAGACTTTCTCCATTTCAGATTATTGATCGAGCCGGCGCGGCCTTCACAGGGGTCTTCGATGAGGACTGTCGTCATGACATCTTCGGAAAAAGTCGTTTTGTATTTCCCTGTCATGCCGGTGCAGGCGTATTGACCGTCATAATCCGAAAGCATCAGCGTGTCGCCGGACATCTTGAACACCGAGCGGACGACGACGTCACCATTGCTGGTCGACACATAGGACGAGTCGGTGCCGATGTGGAGCGTGATCGAATCGTTCAATTGCTCTATGAACGCCTTCCAGTTGGTGTTCTTCATTGACGATGGTTCAGCCTGCGCGAGTGCGCGGGTCGAAAAGAAGCCGAATAGCGCGAGGAGCATGACTACAATGGTGCCTTTTTTCATGATTTTTATTTTGGTGGTGATTAAACTTAACAAATGACCGGGGGTAGGTTGGCATGTTCGAACGGGGCGTTTTTGGGTCTCCCGTCAGGCCGGGGGTTTCGCGCGCGGATGCTGAATACCGGCTCGAAGACCAACTGGTCGGACGGCATTTCGAACGCAAGCAGGCCTGCGATCTCGTCGTCGGTGAGTCCGGGCCGCAGCCACTCCAGTTCCTCTTGCCGGGGAAGGAAAAGGGGCATCCGGAATGCGTTGTCTCCGCTGTTGTGGATTTGGCGCATCACAGGGTTCGCCGCGCGGGTAATAAGCGTGAACGTGCCGCGGATCTCGCCGGTCTCCGGATCTGATGGCTGCTTCATGTTAAAATGATATAGCCCCGGTATGCAGAACATCTTCCGGTCCTTCAGCCGGATATGGTAAGGCACCTTATTCTTCCATCCTGGAATTTCGCGGTGCTCATAAATACCGGTGACGGGGATAAGGCAGCGCTTCCCCCGGATGCGGTTCCAAAAGGAGCGGCGGTCCTCAAGGATCTTCTCGCTGCGGGCATTGACCATGGATTTCCGCATGGCTTTGATCTTCTCGGGTGTGTCCATGTATTCAGCAATGATGCCCCACTCGAAATACTTCCGGTGATACCGTTCGCCCTCGAAGACGATGACCGGGTACCGGTTATGCCCGAGCGCCATGAAATGCATGCCCTTGCCCAGGTCGAATTCTATCTCGCCGTCGTGTGTCAGGTTGGGAAAATAATCGTCTATCAGCTGCAGCGCGGAATAGAAGGAAATGTCCAGGCACATATCAATATTTTTCGATCAGGTCAAATGGAATCGTTTCGTGCTCGTCTTCGCAGCTAAATTTAAGGAAAAGTTCGCCAAATTCTTCATAGAGGCCGATCTCGATCTGATCTCCGCCCCGGCTGCCCCGCCAGGCCGGATGGTGCAGGCGGATATAGGCCCGGACCTTTTCCCGGTAAGCCTCCGGCGGGTTCCAATCGACGCCTTTTTTTGCGGCATAGTAGACCTTGTAGCCAAACGGCTGTGTCGCGGCTGTCTTGAGACGGACAAGATGGTCCTGGATGCTGGCGTCGTAAAGGAACGCATAGGGATCGGAATGACGGATGCTGCCTGTGCCCGCGACCGGCCGCGGACCTGCGGTCAGGTGGGCCAGGTGCTGTTCCGCGACGGTTTTGTCTTCGGCTTCATAGGAGCGGAGAAGGAAAGCGGCTTTGATCCGGGCTTCGTAGCCGCGCGGAAAGTTCTGGCGAACGAAATACCGCTTGCCTTTCGCGACCTGGTCCCGGAGAAGACCAGGCGTGAGCAGGGGAAATGGGTTGTACACGGGTGTAAAGTACCGAATTTCAGGGTCCGTCGTTGTTGTCCGTTGCCGCCGCGGGACCAGCCTGCCGCTGTTATCGCCTGCGCTTCACCGGGGCCGGGGCCGCGGCACGGTCGGCAACCCGGCCGCTCGCATGACGAGGGTCTCGCCGAACCGCCGCCGGATGGAGTCGATGGACTGGTAGAGCCGAATGGATTCCTGGCTGTCCTCATACAGGCGGATCTGGTAGTTTCCGGGAACGAGGCGCGTAAGACGGACGCCGAGGAGCCGGATAAGGAGGCGCCGGTCGTAGAGCTTGTCGAAGAGGTCCTGGGCCGTGGCCAGGAAGACGTGATCGGCGCTGGTGAGATCGATCGTCTTTTGCCGGACCACGGTGTCGAAATTCGAATAGCGAAGCTTGACCGTGATGCACCCCGCCAGGCGGTCCTGTGCCCGAAGCTGGTAGCCCACGGACTCGGTCATGCGCACGAGCTCGGCATGGAGGAAGGAAAGGCTGGTGGTGTCGGTTTCGAAAGTGTGTTCCGTGCTGATCGATTTTTGTTCGCGCCATGGGACGACGGGGGAATCATCGAGGCCGTTTGCCTTGCGCCAAAGGTCGACGCCGGTGGCACCGAGCATGCTCTCCAGCATTTCGACCGGGATCTCGCTGAGCGTCCGGATCGTCTCGACACCACGGCGGACCAGCTTGTATGCCGTCTCCTTTCCGATGCCAGGCAGCTTGCCGATGGACAGCGGCGCCAGGAAGGACCGTTCGGAGCCGGAGGCGATCTCCAATTGGCCATCGGGCTTGATATGGTCGGTGGCGACCTTGCTGACCAGCTTATTGCTGGCAAGGCCATAGGAGACGACCAGCCCGCTTTCCTGCAGGACTTTCTGTTTCAGGTGCCGGGCAAAAAGACTGCACCCATAGAACTTGTCCAGGCCTGAAAGGTCGATGTAAAATTCGTCGATGGACGCCTTTTCAAAAAGGGGGACCGTGTCCTGCATGATCTCGGTCACAAGGCGGGAATATTTGCTGTAGGACTCCATGTCGCCGCGGATCACGATGGCTTCCGGGCAAAGCCGCCGGGCGAGGCGGACCGGCATGGCGCTATGGATGCCGAAACGGCGCGCTTCGTAGCTGCAGGCCGCGACGACGCCTCGGTCACCCGACCCGCCGACCAGGAGCGGTTTGCCTTTCAGCCGGTTATCCCTGAGGCATTCGACGGACACGAAAAAAGCGTCGAGATCGAAATGGGCGATCTGTCTCATGATTTTGGCCGGAAGGCGATTTTTTCGATGTGGGTAACTTCGATACTATATACGCCAAACTCCTCGAGGACCCTTCCGGTGATGCGATACAACCCGGCACGCGGAGGATAACGGAGATGTATATCCGGGAAGTGGACGGTATCGATCCAGTCCTTCGCGGCATCTAGAAACGTGCCGAAGCTCATCAACTCGTTCTTCACGGTCCGGACGGGCTTGTTCGTAATGTGATACCCCAGTACCGTGATGGTCCGGCCAGGGAAATTCCCGATATCCCTGGCGGCGACGTAACGGGCAGGGTCGTCATTGACGAGGGTAAAAGGGTCGTCGACGGGGAAGCCCAGCAACTCGATGTCGTCGAATGCGTCGTCCAGGGGATGGTCGGGAAGTGCGGGGAGAGTGAAGGCCGCGGGGGCCTGGTGGAACAAGGGCTCGGTGCAGGCGCTGCGGAAGCGGCTCTTTTTTTGAATGAAATCGCCTTCCCAAAGGAGTTGCTTCTTGCTTTTGCCCGTAAACCGGAGTGCGCCCGCCCGGATGAGCAGTTCGAGCTGCTCCGGACGGATCGCCGTGCGTTCGATAAAATCGGCAAGCGTGAGAAAGGGACCCCTTCGGCCACGATCCCTGAGGAGGTTGTCGGCGACCGCCTGTTCCAACCCCTTGATGTGGATAAAACCGACCCACGCGTCGATGCCCCTGAGATTGGTATAGTAGTCGCCCTGGTTGACGCAGGGGCGGTGCACCCGGGCGCCGGTGCGCATCAATTCATAAAAATAGAGTTCCCGGCTGTAGAAGCCGCCAAAATTGTTGATGACGGCTATCGCGAATTCCACCGGGAAATGGGTCTTCAGGTAAAGACTCTGATAGCTTTCCACGGCGTAGCTTGCCGAGTGAGCCTTGCAAAAGCTGAAATCCGCAAAGCTTTCGATCTGGCGCCATACCTCCGCCGTGATCGCGGCCGGATACCCGCTGGCGCTGCAATTCGAAAAGAACCGTTCCTTCAGTTTGGGGAGGAACGCCCGGCCGCGATACTTCGCGCTGGTGGCGCGGCGCAGCAGGTCGGCCTCCGCCATGTCCAGGCCCGCCCACTCATGCGCCACCTGGATCACCTGTTCCTGGTAGATCATCACGCCGTATGTACTGCCGAGTATCTCCCGGAGTTTCGGATGCGGGTAGTCGAAAGCGCCCGGATTATGGTGCCTGAAAATATACTGGTGCATCATCCCGCTGCGGCCCACGCCCGGCCGGATGATCGAGCTGGCGGCTACGAGGGTGCCGTAATTGTCGCAGTGCAGCTTTTTGATCAGCTGTCGCATGGCGGGGGACTCGATACAGAAACAGCCGATCGTATTGCCCTGCCGCAACTGGTCCCGGATGGCGGGGTCCCTTTTAAAGCGCTCCACGTCGTGGATATCGATATCGGTTCCGCGATTGGCTTTTACCAGCGCGATCGATTCCCGGATATGGCCGAGACCGCGCTGGCTCAGTACATCGAGTTTGTATAGCCCGATATTTTCCGCGACGGACATATCGATCTGTGCGGTGGGAAAACCTTTTGGCGGAAGATGCACGGCGCACCAGGAAGAAAGCGGCGCTTCCGAGATGAGAATGCCGCCGGGATGAATACTCAGCCCCGAAGGAAAGTCCCGCAACAGTTTGCCATATTGAAGAATGGCCCTGCCGATCTTGTCGTCGTTGCGGACGCCGCGTTCCGCGAGCCGGTCGATCTCTGCCTTCGGCAACCCGAAGACCTTCCCCAGTTCCCGGACGACTGCATGGTGCTGAAAGGTCGGGTACATGCCCAGCAGGGCGACATGGCGCCGGCCATACCGTTTCATGACGTAATCGATGATCTCGTCCCGGTCGCGATGGGAAAAATCAATGTCAAAATCCGGCGGGCTGCTGCGGTGCGGGTTCAGAAAGCGTTCGAAATACAGGTCGAGCTCGATCGGGTCCACATCGGTGATGCGAAGACAGTACGCGACGATCGAGTTGGCGCCACTTCCCCTGCCCACGTGGTAGAAACCGCGGCTTTGGGCGTAGCGGATCATGTCCCAGGTGATGAGATAATAAGCCGTGAAGCCCATCTTGTCGATGATCTCCAGTTCCCGTACCAGCTGGTCATGCGCCCGCCGGTTGTCGCCATACCGGAAGCGCAGGCCGTCGCGGGCCAGTTTGTCGAGAAGGACCCGGTCGTCCCCCCGGCTTGCACTGTAGAGCCGCTTGTTCTTGTCCTGGCCGAAGGCCATCTCGATGGAACACGCCTCGATAAGTTGATCCGTATTGGCGACGATCGAAGGATACCGTTGGAACGTCGACACGATGTCCGGGAGGGGGACAAAACATTCCCCCGGTGCAGCAAGGTCTTCGGGTTGCAGCCGGGAAAGCAGGGTGTTGCCGTCGACGGCCCGCAGCAGGCGATGGAGGTTGTAACAGACCCGGTCGCGAAAGCTGACGGGCTGCCGGACGACCCATTTCGCCGCCGTACCCGCAACATCGGCCCGGAAAAGCCGGTTGACTTCCCAGGGCAGCACACCGATCCGTTCATGGTCACCCAGGGCTTCCGGCGGCCGGGCGCCCAACGGATAGATAACGAAGCCATCCTGCGGCTGCTCAAAGACCCGGGTCGGGATATCGGGAAAGTCTTTTTTTTCCAGCAGGTGCTCCGAAAGAAAGGCGTTGATAGCCGCGAAGCCTGGGTTGCCGGCCGCCAAGAGGATATATAACAACTTATTGCCATTCCGGATCTCGGCCCCGAGGATGGGCTTCACGCCGGCCTCCCGGCAATATTGGACGAAATCCCAGGCGTCGCAGGTGCCGTTGATATTTGTCAAAGCAAGCGCGGTCGCGCCCGCCTCCCGTCCGGCGGCAACCAGGTCTTTTGTCGGCCAGGTCCCGTAGTTGAAGCTAAAATATGTTTTGCACAGGTACATTCGGGCAGTTTTGAGGGGGGATAAAAAAACTAATATTTTTAGTATCTGTAATGCTAAATTAATTAGTATTTTTGTACCGATTACTGCCCTGAAGGGAAAGAAACGGATCAGGAAACTAAATTTTACGGACTATGACAGGGCCCGGCTCTAACGCAACGAACAAAAATAAAATCGTTCATTTACCCATGATTAGACATAACAGGGATCATCGTTATGACCTGATCAAGCCTATGATCGAGAACGGCAAGATCATGTTCTTCAACGATATTTTCAAGTATATCCCAAAGACAGTAGTGGCAAAAGATCTTGGGAAAAAAGTCGACCGTTTCAACACCCTGATGAGCAGGGTCGAAGAATTCATGTTGCAGGATCTTTTTATCATCGCCGGTTTTTTCGGGATCGGCGAGGACGTGATCGTACGGCTGGTGATGAACGACTACCGGCGCAATAAAAGCGAGATCGCGTCGTCATACCAAAACCATTAGCTTACCCCTTTCCTGTTGGCGCCCCCTTGGATAAGGGAGCGTTTTTTTCGGGCTGCCGGCCCCCGTCGCTAAGGCTTTCCCGGGCAATGAAAAAGGGCTAAATTTGGCCAATGTTTCAGAACTTCCTGAAGATAGCCTTGCGAAATCTGGGACGGCGGAAAGGATATGCCGCGCTCAACATCGCTGGCCTGGCCATCGGGATCGCATGCTGCCTGCTCATCTTTGAGTACGTGGCATACGAGCGGAGCTATGACCGGTTCGAGCCGAATGCGGACCGGCTGTACCGGGTTCAGGACGAAGACTACCAGGCTGGCCGGATGGTGCTGCCCTGTGCCGCGGCCATGCCCGGCCTGGCGGGCGGCATGATGCGGGAGTTCCCGGAAGTGGAGACCGCCGGCAGGCTGTATCGCGGAAGCGTGATCCTGGCGAACGAAAACAGGAGCGTAAGACTTAGGGAACCAACGATTTACTATGCAGATCCCGCCGTGCTGCAGCTGCTTGGCGTCAAAATGCTGGCCGGTGACCCCGCGACCGCACTGAACGGTCCCGGAAAGGTCGTATTGGATGCAACCGAGGCGCGCAAGTTCTTTGGAGACGAGAACCCGGTCGGGAGGGTCCTTCAGCTGGTCAGCGGCGCCGGGCCGAAGCCAATGTCGCTGGAGGTGACCGGGGTGTTCTCGGACTGTCCTCCGAACACGCACCTCAAATTCCCGGCACTGATCTCCTACACTTCCCTGAGCGTCATGTGGGGTACCCACGGAAAACCGGATGACCTGTTCGAAAACAGCTATAGCTGGACCGACTTTTACACCTACGTGCTCCTGCGAAAGGGCGCGAGTGCCGCGCGGCTGGCCGCAAAGCTGCCGGGCTTTATCAACAGGCACTACAACGATCTGCCGCAGGCCAAAACATCTGGGGACAGCCTTTCCCTTTCGCTGATGCCGGTCCCGGACATCCATTTGTACTCGCACTACACGGAAGAAGCTGAACCGGACGGTGACGGCCAATCAGTATCCTTTGTCTTCCTGATTGCCTTTCTGATCATCGGCATCGCGTGGATCAATTATATCAATCTGGCGACAGCACGTTCGCTCGAGCGGGCGCGCGAAGTGGGTGTGCGCAAAGTCCTGGGGGCGCAGCACGGCGAACTGGTTCGGCAGTTCCTGATGGAAAGCCTCGTCATGAATCTGCTTGCGCTGCTGGTTGCGCTCTCGCTGACCTTTGCGGTCAATCCTTTTTTCGTCAGGCTGACAGGCCGCCCGATGTCATCCTGGTTCTCGCTGACGCCGGAATATTGGGAGATATTTCTCGGACTGTTCCTTGCGGGCACCCTGTTGTCCGGGGTCTACCCTGCCCTGGTGCTGTCCCGATACCAGGCTGCGGCTGTCCTGAAGGGATCGTTCAAGAACGCGGGCAGCGGGCTTTGGCTGCGGCGCGGACTGATCGTCGGGCAGTTTGCCGCCTCGATCATCCTGATTGCCGGGACGATCGTGGTCTACCGCCAGGTCAATTTCATGCGCAACCAATCGCTCGGTGTAAATATCGACCAGACGCTCGTCCTGCGCGCGGCGGGAGGCGGGCTGACAGACTCGGCATACCGGGACACCTACCAGGCATTCAAAGGCGACATCCTGCGATTGTCCCATGTCCGCAGCATGACAGCTTCTTCCGAGGTGATGGGCAACGAGATCCTCTGGTCCACAGACTGGCACCGGCTGCACAGCCCGAGCCGCCAGGTCTCGAATATTTTTCACCTCGGTGTCGATAAGGACTTCATCCGGAGCTACGGCCTGAAAATTATCGCCGGCCGGAACTTCCTGCCTGACCTGGGAGCTGATAAGAAGGCAGTCATACTGAACGAAACCGCCGTGAGGACCCTTGGCCTGACGCCCCGGAAAGCGATCGGCGAGCTCCTGTCGGGGGGCCAGCAGGACATGGACTCCATGCAGGTGGTGGGAGTGATTGCAGACTATCACAATGAGGGGTTGCAAAAGGCCATTCAGCCATTGCTGCTTTTCCCGAACCGTAATACCCGGCATTTTTATTCGATCAAGATCCGGGGGAACGACGCGGCAGTGACGATCGCCGCCATTAAAAAGGTCTGGGACCGCCACTTCCCCGGTGACCCTTACGACTATTTCTTCCTCGATCAGAATTTCGACCGGCAGTATGCCGAGAATGAGCGGTTTGGTGAAGTCTTCGGACTTTTTGCGATGTTTGCGATCGGGATCGCCTGCTTTGGGCTGCTGGGCCTATCGGCTTACAACGTCCTGCAAAGGACCAAGGAGATCGGCATCCGCAAAGTGCTTGGCGCTTCCAACCGGAATTTGCTGCTGATCCTGTCCCGGGATTTCCTGCTGCTCGTCGCCGTCGCTTTTATCATTGCGGTGCCGGTCACCTGGTTGGCGATGGACAGTTGGCTGCAGAATTTTGCTTACCGGACCGGAATGAGCTGGTGGATCTTCGCCCTGTCGGGACTGGTTGCAGTAGCGGTCGCGTTTTTGACGGTGGGAGGCCATGCGATGAAGGCGGCGATGCAAAACCCAGTTAGGTCGCTCCGGACCGAATAAAGCTTCGCCGGATTAAAGAAAGCGTATGCGACATCTCGGAATATCTTTCGGACTTTTGTTGTCCTGCGGAGTGGCGGCCGCACAACCCGTATATCGGGAACAATGGCGCCCGCAGTTCCATTTTTCCCCCAGGGCGCATTGGATGAACGACCCCAATGGCATGGTCTACTATCGCGGCATCTATCACCTCTTCTTTCAATATTACCCTGACAGCAGCGTCTGGGGCCCGATGCATTGGGGCCACGCCGAAAGCAGGGACCTGGTCCACTGGGAGGAAGAGCCCATCGCGCTGTACCCCGACAAACTCGGCTATATTTTTTCGGGGAGTGCGGTCGTCGACCGGAAAAACAGCTCCGGCTTTGGCCAGCCCGACGATGTGCCGCTCGTCGCCATCTTTACCCAGCACGATCCCGTGGGGGCCGGACAGAACCGGAACGACTTTCAGAACCAGAGCATCGCGTACAGTCTGGACGGTGGGCAGAACTGGCTGAAATATCCGCACAACCCTGTCCTGCGCAACCCCGGGATCACGGATTTCCGCGACCCCAAGGTATTCTGGTACCAGCCGGGACGGCAATGGATCATGGTGCTGGCGGTCAAAGACAGGGTCGCGTTTTATTCCTCACCGAACCTGAAGGACTGGCAAAAGGCGGGCGAGTTCGGGCAGCAGGCCGGCGCGCATGGCGGCGTTTGGGAATGCCCCGATCTGTTCCCGATCGATGACGGCCATGGCCACACGCAATGGGTATTGATCGTCAATATCAACCCGGGAGGGCCGAACGGCGGCTCTGCAACCCAGTACTTTCTGGGCCAGTTCGACGGCCGGAATTTTACTCCCTCGACGGCAGGCACGCGGTGGCTGGACTATGGGCCCGATGAGTATGCCGGCGTGACGTGGTCCAACACGGGTTCCCGCCGGATCTTCCTGGGCTGGATGAGCAACTGGCTTTACGGTCAGCGCGTACCCACCAGCCCATGGCGAAGCGCAAACACGCTGCCCCGCCGGCTGGGATGGGAGAAGGTCGGCGATTCCGTCTATGTGACTTCGGTACCGGTGAAGGAGGTTGACGGCTTGGAGGAGCGCGCCACCAGGCCCGCGTTGCCGGCGGCGCTCCCCGCCTTGTCGGTCCTGCGGGTAAAGACAAAAGTGGCAGGCTCGTTCGCATTGGTCTATTCGAATGCCGGCGGCGACAGCACCGTCATCGGCTTCGATTCGGCGCGGCAGCAATACTTCATCGACCGGCGTCATGCCGGCCCGCCCCTGGGTCCGGATTTCGACCGGTTGTATTCGGCGCCCCGCATCTCCCATGCGCAGACCATCGGGTTGACGATATACGCAGACGCCTCTTCGTTCGAAGTATTTGCCGACGAGGGCTTGACGGTGATGACCGCGCTGGTATTCCCATCCAGCCCCTATGACCGGTTGCACTGGCAGTCTGCGGAAAATAGCCCGGCGGTGATTACGCTGTCCGCGATGAAGAGCATTCATAAATGAACAACGACTGTATCGTTTACGGACAATTCCGGGTCGGCGATGACCGATGGGCGGCTGATTACTAAGACATTGGGCAATTGGCACCGGTTCTGATCCGAATCGATTGCCTAAAGCGCAGCCATGCTGAAAAATTATTTTAAGACCGCCTTCCGCAGCCTTTGGCGTCAAAAAGGCTATTCCGCCATTAACATTATCGGGCTTGCCGTCGGGATGGCTGCTTTTTTCCTGATCTTTCAATACGTCCGCTTCGAGTACAGTTATGATGACTTCGTGACGAAACGGGACCGGATCTACCGCCTGGTGACGGATATCAGGTCGGATGGCGGGATCCAGCATAGCTGCACTTCTTCGATGCCGATGGCGATCAACCTGAAAAAGGAAATCCCCGGGATCGCGGACGTGGTTCGGTTAAGTGCGCAATCTACCTTGATCAGACGTGGTGATGTCTTTTTCCAGGAGCGCAGGACGATCTTTGCGGACTCCTCGTTGTTCGACATTTTCAATTTTCCGCTGCTGGAGGGCGATCCGGCGACAGCTTTACAAGCACCCTTTAGCGTTGTACTGTCCCAGTCGACGGCAAAAAAGTATTTCGGGTCTGCGGATCCTCTCGGTCAGACCGTGCTTTTCTCTGACAGCGGATTCAATGCCAAAGTCACCGGCGTAATGAGGGACCTGCCGCAAAACTCGACGATCAAAGCCGACCTGTTCGTTTCGATGGCGACGACCAAACGATTTGAGGACAGCGCCGACACGCATTGGGGCAGGCAAAACGCAACATCATTTCTGCTGCTCAAGCCGGGGGTGAGCCCCTCGGCGCTGGAGCCGCAGTTCAAGCCGTTCATAGACCGGCACATGGAAATGGAGCTCAAACTGTCGCACCAGGAAGAAACGATATCCCTGGAAAAGCTGAAGGACACCTACTGGTCGTCCCGCGGCGGCTGGGTGACCGGCAATCGAACAAACGTCTACGTCTTCTCGCTCATTGGTGTATTCATTTTGCTGATTGCCTCTATCAATTTTGTCAACCTGACGACGGCCCGCTCCGCGGAACGCGCCAGGGAAGTGGGCATCCGGAAAGTGATCGGCGCTGTGCGCTTTCAACTGACCCGGCAATTCCTGAGCGAGTCGGTGTTGCTATGCCTTATCGCGTTCGTCCTGGCAGCGGCACTGTGCGAGGCCATGTTGCCTCAGTTCAATCAATTGGCCGGGAAGCAGGTGTGCACAAGGGTGCTTAGCCGGCCGGTAGAATTATTGGAGCTGATGGGGATCGCCCTGGTGATCGGGTTGCTCGCAGGGGCTTACCCGGCGCTTGTCTTGTCGGGCTTCCGGCCGATCGAATCCCTGAAGGGCCGGTTCAGTTCAGGCCATCGCGGACTGTTGCTTCGACGGGGGCTGGTGATATTCCAGTTTGCGATCTCGATCTTTCTGATGATCGGGACGGCAGTGGTGTTTCTGCAGCTGAACTACATGCGGACGAGCGACCTTGGATTCGACCGGCAGCAGGAACTGGTGATCGACGAACACAACGATGTTCACAAGCTTGCTTTCCGTCAGGAGGTAGCCAGGCTTCCCAACGTGCTGTCCGCCGCGTTATCGGGAAGCGTTCCCGGCGAAGGGGATTATACGGCGACCTCCGAACTCGAAAATAGCCGGGAGCAGATGCAGTCCGTCATTGTGGACCTGACCTACGTCGATTTCGGTTACCTGGAGCAATACAAAATGAAACTGCTGGCAGGCCGCTTCTTTGATCCCCGCATTGCGACGGATACCATGCAGGCGATGATCATCAACGAGAAAGCATTGGAATTCCTCGGGTACTCCGAGCCCGGGCAGGCAATAGGCCGCCGGTTCGAGCAATGGGGAAAGAAAGGAACGATCATCGGAGTGATAAGGGACTATCATTTCGAGGGGTTGAAACAGGAGATCCGGCCCCTGACCATTTGCGTCAACCTCGATGATTGCAATTATTTGTCGGCAAAAGTCTCGACCCGGGACCTGCCGGCGACCATATCGGCGATCAGAAAGATCTGGGAAGGAATGGCTAACAGGACGTTTGACTACTTCTTTCTGGATGAGCAGTTCGACCAGCAATATCGGACCGAGACCCGCTTCGGACGGCTGTTCATGAACTTTGCGGTGCTGGCGATCTTCATATCCTGTCTTGGCTTGTTCGGACTTGCCTCCTACAGTACGCTGCAGCGGACCAGGGAGGTGGGCGTGCGACGGGTTCTGGGCGCGTCCGTTGCAGGCATCGTGCGGATGCTCTCGATGGACTTTCTGGCCCTGGTGGGGATTGCTTTTTTGATCGCAACCCCGGTGGGATGGTACTTTGCACACCGCTGGATGGAAGATTTCGCTTACAAAGCGTCGCTGGAATGGTGGCTATTTGCGGGCGCGGGGCTGTTGGCTGTCACCGTTGCGATCGGAACGATCGGTTATCAGGCGATCCGGGCGGCGGTGATGAATCCTGTGAAGAGTTTGCGATCCGAATAAGTAGGAATACCTAGAATAATAACCAATGCACGAACATGCAGAAGAGTACGCCGCAAAGGAAGGCGGCGAGAAGGCCGGTGCCGGTGGGCATCGCTTCCTCTTCCGGTTCTGTCATGGTCCCGCCGGTGATGCGGGCATAGAGACGTTTCATTTTTTTTTGCATGTCATCGATACTTGGCAAGCCATATGCCGGGCGTATATAATTGACTGTTAAGCGTATTCGGAAAAGGTCGCGTCCCAAAACGGGAGCGTCCCACGTTTTTGGGAAGATGCGCGCCCTCCAGCCATCCTCCAGCCCGGTCGGCAGCCGTTGTCCCGCCCGGTCCGCAGCCATCACCCTCCGGAATGAGGCCTGTCCCCGGGCGCAGCCCCGAAGGCCGGGTTTGGCCGGTCTCCCATATAAAGCGTGAGGGTATCGCCAGCCTTGATATCGCGGTAGCTTATCCAGGATCTTGTCCAGGGCTTTCCGTTCAGGGCGGCACGCTGGATGTAGATATTTTTTGGGCCGAAATTACTGGTCTGCATAGTGAAGAACCGATGCTGCCCGACGGCAAGAACTGCCTTGCGCACGAGGGGCGTGCCAAAAACGAAGATGCCGTTTGCAGGATTGACCGGGTAGAAGCCAAGCGAGGACATAACATACCAGGCGCTCATCTGTCCGCAGTCGTCGTTACCGCAAAGACCGTCGCTTTTGGCGGTATACATTTCCCGGCAGATACGAGAGACTTTTTCCGCCGCTTTCCAGGGATAGCCGGCAAAGTCATACAAATAGGGGATGTGGTGGTTCGGCTCGTTGCCTTGCGCGTACATCCCGATCAGCCCGGAAATGTCGGGAGAGGCGGCCGCACCAAGGGAACCTGTGACGACGAAGAGGCTGTCGAGCTTGTCGGCAAAGGCCTTGTCGCCCCCCATCAGTTCGATCAGTTTTTCCACGTCCTGCGGGACCAGCCAGGAATACTGCCAGGCATTCCCCTCCGTGTAGTCGCCCCATTCATGAATGGACTGGAAGGGGCTGAAGGGCGTGCGGAAGCTGCCGTCGGCGAGGACGGGCCGCATGAATTTGGTGGCCGGGTCGAAATAACGGATAAAATACGCCGCCCGTTTAGAGTAATAGGCTTCATCCGCGGTTCGGCCAAGTTTCGCGGCGACCCGGGAAATGCACCAATCGTCAATGGCATATTCGAGCGCCTTCGAAACCGATTCGCGCTCCTTGTCGGCGGGGATGTAGCCAAGCTGTTTGAGGTATTCCATGCCGTAGTCGTTCCGGGTGGAAGAAGCTTTCATTGCTTCGAGCGCAAGGTTGGGATCGAACCCGTCATACCCGTTCAACAGCGCGTCGGCGATCACCGGTACCGCGCTGTATCCCACCATGCAGTCCGTTTCCCGGCCGTCGAGGTGCCAGATCGGTAGCTTTCCCTGCTGCTGGTAGATGGCAAGCATGCTGTTGACGATATCGTTGACGCGCCGCGGTTCGATCAGTGTCATCAGCGGGTTCAGCGTACGGTAAGTATCCCAAAGCGAAAAGATCGTATAGTTATCAAACGATGCGTGCACGTAAACCTTCCCGTCAGTCCCGCGATAACTGCTGTCATGGTCGTTGTACAGCGCCGGCGCGATCATGGTATGATAGAATGCGGTATAAAAGATCTTCTTCCGGGTGCCGTCAGCGGGTTCTACCGTGATCCTTTTCAAGGCCGATTCCCACTTCCTGTTGCCTTCACGCACCACGGCGTCAAAGTCCCAGCCGGGAATTTCGGCTTCGAGATTCGCCAGCGCGGCCTCGCTGCTGACATTGGACACGGCGATCTTGAGCAGCAAGGTCTCCGGCGATTTTTCGAAGGAGATCAGGCCTTTCACGCTATCCGCCTGCAATTCATCGGCGATGACAGGCCGCTCCCCGTTCAGGAGCTGGAATCCTGTAAGCGGTACACTGCTCCGGATCGCAAAATAGATCCGGCGGTTCTGCGCCCATTGCGACGAATTCCGCCAGCCCAGGAGGGTACTGTCATCGAGCCGCCGGAGCCAGGCGAATACCTTGGGGCGTTGCCAGCCGGCATCGAAATTTCCTTGCAGCAGGTCGATGATGATATGGCCGGGCCGGTCGGGCGGAAATTGGTAACGGTGAAAGGCCACGCGCTCGGTAGCCGTGAGCTCGACACGAACATGGTGATCCTTCAGGTAAACGGAATAATAGTCAGGCCGGGCGATCTCGTGCAGGTGATCGTAGTGCGATGCGTAGCCATCCTCAGGGTGGGCCTGGGTGCCGGGCTCGGTGCGGACGGCGCCGGTAAAAGGCATGATCAGGATGTCGCCGAGATCGGGGATGCCGGTCCCGCTGAGATGGTTCTGCGCAAAACCCTTTACAACGCTGTCGGAATAGTTGTACCCGGAGCACCAGTCCCAACCTTTGTTGATATTGCTGGGCCCGACCTGGACCGCGCCATAGGGGACGCTGGCCCCAAGGAATGTGTGGCCGTGGGCGCCGGTGCCGATATAGGGGTCCACGGCGGAAAGCAACGGGCCTTCGGGAAAATGGGGAGACTGCGCTGACGCCGATGACAAGGTAAGAAGGACGAATGCGGCGGGAAGAAATTTCATCGCATAAAGGTAAGGCTTTGGACTAAGGGTTTTTTTTAGGACCTCGATCCAAAAATTGCTACTAGTTTAGCAGCCCTTTTAAAATGAAGTGCGATGTGGAGATGGATAAATGTGGTGCTGGGAAGCATATATATTTTCTTTTCGGTGGGGCTACAGATCGTCCTGCTGGTCGTCTGCGGCGGTCGATTGTCCAATGCATTCCGGTGGGAACTGCTGGTCGGTTGGGCCGGCGTTTGCCTGGGTAAGATCTGGCTGGCGGAAAATTTGTACCGGTTGATGCCGGGCCGGCTCCCGGTCCTGGCGGAGGAAGAGCGGCTGGAGACCGCCATGCGGGAAGTGTCGGTCCGCGCCGGATCGACGCTTAGGGTCAGGATATTGATCGGGAAAGAACCGGAACAGCGCGACGGCTCCGTGGGATACCACACCATCGTCGTACCAAGCGCCGCGTTGCAGTGGGCGTCGGAAGGCGAGCTTCGCGCTTTCCTCGCGCATGAGCTGGGGCATATCCGCGACGGAGACCGGGCGCTCCGGGAAGTGTTCCACATGACACAGCCTGCGACGACCGGCTTTCGCCTTGGTCGTGGACTCATCCGGCGGCTGTTCAGGTTCTGGTCGCCGGGCGCCATGGTCCTGACCCTGTTTCTCCTTCCGTTGGGCTTCCTGCTGTTGCCTTCCTTCCTCTGGGAGCGATCATTCGGCCTATTGCTGACCGGCCTGCGCCGCTGGGATGACTTCCGGCAGGATGCCTTTGCGTTTCGCGCCGGCTATGGCGAAGGATTGCGCGCCTGGCTGGAAAGATCGGGGCTGGGCGAGCATGCGGGGCGGATCCGTCGTCTGGAAAGAATGGCGGGGGTGAGGGGCTGAAGCCCGGGAGGGACCTTACATCATCTGTGGAGTGGGGAGCTGCCCGACGCCCGAATATCGGCGGGATGGAGTAGCTTGCGGCCTAAATTTCTACTACCGCCATGCTAAGACCAGCAGTTTTATTCAGCGCCATGTTCATGTGCTGCGGCCTCGTTCGGGCGCAGTGGGTCGCCAGGATCACCGATCCCGTGGATTATGTCAATCCGTTGATGGGCACCCAATCGACAGTGGACCTCTCCAGTGGTAATACCTACCCGACGATTGCGCTCCCCTGGGGAATGAATTTCTGGACGCCCCAGACCGGAAGGATGGGCGACGGCTGGCAGTACACCTATACGGCGGATAAGATCAGGGGCTTCAAACAAACCCATCAGCCCTCTCCCTGGATGAACGACTACGGCGAATTCAGCATCATGCCGGAGACGAGCCTCCACCTGACGGAAGAAAGCAGGGCTTCCTGGTTTTCGCATAAAGCAGAGATCGTCAAACCCTATTACTACAGTGTCTACCTGGCCGATTACGATCTCACGACGGAATTCGCGCCGACGGACCGGGCGGCCATCTTTCGCTTTACATTTCCCCGGACGGACAGCGCCTATGTACTGGTCGATGCGTATAACCACGGATCGTATATCCGGGTCATACCGGGTGAAAATAAGATCGTCGGGTATTCCACGCGAAACAGCGGCGGTGTGTCGAAGAATTTCAGGAATTATTTCGTCGTCGTGTTCGACCGGCCATTCAGCAGCGTCCGAACCTGGAAGGATAGCACGCTGACCGACTCAGCGGAATTGACGGACCGGCATGTCGGCGCGGTCGCGGGCTTTACCGGACTCCGGCGGGGCGAAGTGGTCACCGCCAGGGTGGCCTCTTCGTTTATCAGCATTGAGCAGGCCGAACAAAACCTGAAGGAAATCGGCAGCGACAATTTTGAGACTGTCGTCCGCAAGGGTCGTGCCGTCTGGAATGCAACTCTCGGCCGCGTGATGGTGGGAGGCGGGACGATCGACCAGGTGCGCACTTTCTATTCCTGCCTGTACCGGATGCTCTTCTTCCCGCTGTCCCTGTATGAAAAGACCGCCGACGGGCGGATCGTCCACTATAGTCCTTACAACGGTCAGGTAGAGCCGGGTTATCTGTTCGGCGGCACGGGGTTCTGGGACACCTTCCGGGCCTTGTACCCCTTCCTGAACCTGGTGTATCCCGATATCGACCGCAAGATGCAGGAAGGATTGGTCAACGATTACAAGGAGGGTGGCTGGCTGCCGGAGTGGTCCGCTCCGGGATACCGGAACGTGATGGTCGGTAACAATTCCGCCTCGGTAGTGGCGGACGCGTATCTGAAAGGGATCCGGGGATATGATATCCGCAGCCTGTATGACGCCTTGCTCAAGGACGCCAATCATGCGGGCCCGATCTCCGCGGTCGGCCGGGACGGCGTCGATTATTACAACCGCCTCGGCTATGTCCCCTATGATGCCGGTATCAACGAGAACGCGGCCCGGACGCTGGAATATGCCTACGACGACTTTTCGATCTACCAATTGGGAAAGGCGCTGGGACGGCCCGCGGACGAGCTCCGGGTGTATGCGGAACGCGCGATGAACTACAGGCATCTTTTCGACCCTCAGCACCGGCTGATGCGCGGGAAGAACAAGGATGGCAGTTGGGAATCGCCCTTCAATCCCTTCAAATGGGGGGATGCGTTCACCGAAGGCAACAGCTGGCACTATACCTGGGGTGTCTTCCATGACATCCGTGGTCTCATCGACCTGATGGGTGGCAGAAAGGCCTTTGTCTCCATGCTCGACTCGGTCTTTGTGATGCCGCCGGTCTTCGACGACAGTTACTATGGCGAAGTGATCCACGAGATCCGCGAAATGCAGATCGCGGGTATGGGACAATATGCGCACGGGAACCAGCCGATCCAGCATATGCTCTATTTGTACGACTATGCGGGCGAACCGTGGAAGACGCAATACTGGGTGCGCGAAACCATGGACAAATTGTATCGCGCAACGCCGGATGGGTATTGCGGCGACGAAGACAACGGGCAGACCTCCGCATGGTATGTCTTTTCGGCGCTTGGCTGGTATCCGGTCTGTCCGGTCAGCGACCAGTATGCACTGGGCGCGCCCTTGTTCCGGAAACTGACATTGAACCTCCCGAACGGGAAGCGATTCGTCGTCTCTGCCCCGGCCAATGATTCGGCGCATAAGTATGTGGCGGCGGTGACGCTTAACGGAAGTGTTTGGGATCGGAATTGGGTCTCTCATGCTGCAGTCGCGAAAGGCGGTGAGATTGACTTTATCATGAGCGCGACGCCGAACCGGCGCCGGGGGACGCGCGAGTCCGCTGCACCGTATTCGTTCTCGACGGATAAAGAAAATCCGTTGAAAAAGCCGTAATTTGACCGGGATGTTAACCGGCCAGCTATCGCGTCGCCAATGCCTTGCCAATGCGGTGAGGTGTATTCAATCCTATTCGGAGTCGATCGTCTGGACCGCCGCTTTAGTCCTTTTGTACTTTCAGCCGGCAAGCGACGGCGGCAGATCGTTCTGCTTCTTTAAATGGCTCGGATTTCACCGATGCATCGGCTGCGGGATCGGTCATTCCATCCGCTACGCCCTCCATCTCGAATTTCAAAAATCGCTCCAGGCGCACCTGATGGGCATCCCTGCCGTCTTCATACTGGGAGCCAGGATCATTTCGGACCTTTTCCATAAACAAACCGCCTTTTTTACACCTTCAAAATAACCCCGACATGGAACCCCAATTTTTAATGATGCTCCCCAATGCCTCCGCGGAAGAAATAATCTTCATCAAGAACCTGACCAGGGAAATGAGCCCGGAAGAGCAAATGCAATTTGTCTCCCTCTATCAGGGAAGAAGAAAGGATCAGCAGACCATCATCATCCTTACCTGCCTGGGCTTTTTGGGCGTGTCAGGCATCCAAAGATTCATTCTTGGGCAGGTCGGCATGGGAATCCTCTTCCTTTTTACAGGCGGACTTTGCATGATCGGAACGATCATAGACCTTGTCAATGCCCAAAAATTAGCAAAAGAATACAACCAAAAGCAGGCATTTGAAGTCACCAATCTCATGCGGACAATTCGTTAAACGCCAAAAATGTCCTACCTTTGCCCTCCCATTGCCCAATAGTATAATGGTAGTACAGAAGATTCTGGATCTTTTAGTCTTGGTTCGAATCCAGGTTGGGCAACTTCAAGGCTTTTTCAACAAAACCCAACAAGCCACAACGAAACAGAAAACCCGCGCTAGCACTCGCTTTCGGCGGGTTTTTTCTTTTTTTCGATTCCGGGTGATTTCGTTGAATTTCTAAGATTTTTTTACACCCTGTTTTACACTTCGATTTACTCAAATTTCTTAAATTCAGTATATGAATTTGCCTACATACAGGCCTGTGTGGAATTGGAGGAATAAGAGGAACGAGAACGGCCAGTATCCCATTCACATCCGCATTTGCCTTAACCGATCGACCAGATATTATCGCGTAGAAGTGCCGAGTAAGGTCCGCAAATAGGAATGGACCGGTAAGCCGAATTCCTGGGTCAAGAATACCCATCGCTTTGCTTTTGAGATCTATGGAGCCATTAAGGAGATTACCGACGTCCTTGACGGGCTTGTCCGGCGGTCTTATGTTGCCAAGAAGAGCCTCACCTTCCCGATTACTTACCGGGAGCTGCTGAAGAACAATAATACCAACTTGTTCAATGCCTACTTCGAAGACTTTATCAAAGATCCGCCGGAGACGTTCGATCCCGAGACACTGAAGAGGTATCGGGCTTGCCTCAAGCATTTGAATCGTTTCAACAATAGTCGTTATTTCCGCTATATCTGCCGCTGGCACCCGGAATTTGTGCTCCTGCTTCAACTTGGCGAGATCCCCTTTGTTTTACAGACGGTTCCCGGTTGCCTCTGCTATTCGGCAAGCCTCACCGGTTCCAATAAATGAAGGAGCAAAAGGGCCGGTCAAAGGTCAACACGTTACACGCCGCACGCATGGGCATTAGTATCCCGTTTCCTTCCTGAACTTCTCCAATAATTCCTCCATCCCCTTCATCAACTCGTCGAACGGCAACGGTCTTCCGTATATCATTTGCTCTTGCATGACCAGGTAATCTTGCCTGTACATCTCCCTCAGTTCAGCAGGCGGTAAAAAGGATATGGCACCCCTTTCCAATGTCTCATATTGTACATGCTTCAATCTACTGTAATTCTTTCGATGTTCAATAATTGCTGCATACAGCACCTCATCGATTAATGCCGCATCTGCTATCCCAGCCTGCGCCAATCTATATAAGTCAAACAAATGCCTGGACATCCTCCCCGTCCTGATCCTTCCCAAATCAGGCTTCAGGAACTCCTCATGCAATAGAAATGCCTTCTCGAGGAAAGTCTTCTTAGGGTCCACAACCGGGATCTCGAACGGGGTTTCCAAGTATACATCATTTGGGAAATGGGTGGACAATATAGACTGGACGGGCCGAAAACCGTATGGGTCCTTCAATGAACGAACGCCAACTTCTACCTTCACCTCATCCTTAAAATAGTGATTGACCTCGTAGAGGGACAGATATCCTACCAACAATACCTGAGGGTCTTTATCCGGCATTTTTTCACTTACCGTTTCAGCAGTGACCGTTACGATACCTGTCGGCACACCCATTCGAGCTAATTGCGTTTCAAGAGCTTCTCTAAGTTCTTTACTAATAAAGGCACATCCTTGTCGCTTTAGCCTTTCAATATCTCCTTTGGTAGGCATTGATTTATATCGCATGCCGAAGGCTTTTGGGTCCAGGGCAATGTCAATATCCTCCGAAAATCGCTCGATCAAATTCCAGCACTTGCTAAGGGACGTCCCTCCTTTAAAAACCATAAACGAGGCCCATGGTCCCTCAAATAGCGCCCTTAGTACCAGCGTCACCCACCAGTCTTTTTCTATCGCCTTGGGGCTGATCCCGCTTATCCGGGCCGCCTGTCGCAGGGTCTCTCTCCTTTGGTCTTCGGTAAGCGACAACCAACCGATCATGTCTTATGTGCATTTAAGAGTTTAACAATATAATCGTGCACCCGAACCGGCGCCAAACCGAGATCGTGCCTTAGTTTTTTGGGATCCTCCTTTAACAACAAGCTCTTTATCTTAGCCTCAGTATCCGGGTCAATATGTCTCACGTCCAGTTCATCCAATGCCTGGATGACCAAAGCACTGATTTCTCCCACCGTCGCCAGTTTTTTGTGAGATGTAGCCTTAAATCTCACTTCTTGTTTCCCGATCTTCAACCTTCGGGGAGGCCCATCGGTGATATACACCAAGCGTGTAGGCACCTGTGTACTCAACCCCAATTTATTGAGTGCATAGGCTCCGGCGGGGCGGATACGCACTCTTTCCTTTTTCGCCAGCATCATGGCCACCTCCTCCGCGCCTGGATATAATTCTCCCAAGAGCGGGTCTATTTTCGGAATATAATAAATCCCATGTGCTAAACGCTTCACTTCGCCCGTTTGGACCATTCTCGATAGAGCTTTCTTTATCGCCGCCTCGGTCCCCATGCCTCTAAAATCAGAAGGGAACATTAAATCTCCTTTCTTCTTCCTTGAGATTAGGCCTTTTACGTTATTTTGCACGTTTTCCATGTCACTAATTTACGCAAATTGGTGACAATGTATCACATCATACGTCACCTTTTTTCAAAAAAAAGTGACTACATGAATTACCTCCACCTCGCATATTCAGCACAAAAGATTAAAATGAATCAGCAAAGGGAAAAGAATGATTGGAGGAAACAGAATAGCCAAATTTAGTGCTATTTCTCTTCACAAAATCAATTTTATGAGTTTAGGCCAATTTATTTGGGGTTTCTGAACCCTGTGGAGTTAATTGCAAGGTTTTTTGCAAATTTCCTTACAATTTTGTGACCTCTAAATCACCCCATGACCAAGCAAGAATTCTGGAATGCTTTTGAATTACTCAGACCGGGACTGGAAAAGCTCCTTTCAGGCGAAGCCAAAGACTACACTGATTATAATAGCCGGATGAGCTGATTTGGCCAATGCAAATGAGGAGTTGATACTACTCATTAGCGAGTCCATATGCCGAATTCAGGCGGTCAAGCAAATCCGTCTCCAATTTGAGCAGACGCGCCAGGTGGCCTATTTCTCCGATGAAGCTGGATTTTCTCTGGTGCAGGTAGTAGATCAATTCGTTTATTTTTTCTCTGTCCCGGCTGATCAATTGGGGGTTACCCTGGGGCTTCTCCAATAAATTGACCGACTGTCCTGCATATTCCTTTTCGGATTGCATCATAGTCTTACTTTTGCTCATCATTTGGTTAAACAGAGATGCATTAAAAAGTTTACCGATCAACGGATAGCTCATTACGTCCTCTTTTTCTTCAATGTCAACGAGGTTCCGGTATTCGGCCAATGAGCGCTCCATATTCATAAGTCCGTTGATGATGTCCCGGTTCCTGATCAGCCGCAGATTGCCCGAGCTTTTCATTTCCAGTACAGTATTGTCCTGGGGCTCAAATATGGCATTGCGGGTGGATAGTC
>Ga0134125_10000519_pt1 | contig 51812 bp, 62 predicted proteins | sample KB31751_FD_96464 | JGI IMG/M metagenome (GOLD analysis project Ga0134125, IMG submission 96464) | Terrestrial soil microbial communities with excess Nitrogen fertilizer from Kellogg Biological Station, Michigan, USA - KB3-175-1 | ecosystem: Environmental > Terrestrial > Soil > Unclassified ... | reverse complement strand
TAATGTGCCGCAACCCGTGGGCAAGTCATGACGCATACATGTCACTGGCTTGGATGCGGCAAAGCCGTTCCACCCGCAATGTGGGGTTGCAAGGCGCATTGGTTCGCGCTGCCGAAACATCTCCGCGATCGCATCTGGGCAACGTATCGACGTGGGCAGGAGATTACTAAGACACCGAGCCGCGAGTATCTCGATGCGGCACAAGCGGTTCGGCAGTGGATCCGCGATCGACAACAGGTGCAGCACACCCGTGATCTTCAAGCTAGCGAGGCTGTATCACTCGACAAGACTCTGGCTCGATCGCCGCGACGAGTTAGTGAGCCCCCTCCTGAGCCAACCTCACCCATAGATTTTGAGCGTACTTGACGCTCCCGTCATTTAACCGTAATCTCCGGAACATCATGCTCAAAGAAACAATACTTGGGGCCGCGGTAAATCTTGCACGCGAGTCAAGTTACCGCGATATCTCCCGGCGAGATGTAGCGCTCGCCGCGGAGTGTGCCAGTGGCACGGTGAACTATCATTTCGAGTCCATGGACCTATTACGCACTGCTGTCGTAGAGTATGCAGTCCAGCACGAGATTGTGGAAATCGTCGCGGACGCACTCGCTAATAAACACCCAACAGCGATTGCCGCCCCCGAAGCGTTACGTAGACGCGCAGCCCGTCAGTTGAGTGGCGTAGACCGTCTCTAATCGTTCGGGTCCGCTCGCACGCACGGACCGCTACAGCTTCGCGTAGATCACAATGCAGGATACCAGACTACTGGCCGCGCTCTCTACCTATCGCGGTTTCATTGTTTGGCGATTTGTCCAAAAACCTGACACGCCTAAGCCTGCCAAAGTCCCTATCTGGCCGCACACTGGTCAGCTCTGCAATTGGATGGATCCGGCCGCGTGGATGTTACCCAACGATGCGCTAGCCTGGGCTCGCCATCTCGGCCCGGAATTCGGCGTAGGGCTCGTGCTCACCCCTGACTGCGGGCTCATCGCCATAGACCTTGACAGTGCGCGTGACCCCTCGGGCGGATGGTATCCCCACGTGGCGGCATTCGAGTCGCAGTTCCGTGGGGCTTACCTCGAGACATCCATTAGCGGCCAAGGTAGGCATATCATCGCCCGCGTAACGTCAGCGCTCCTGCCGCAGCATGGCACGCGCAATGCTGACTTCCGCGCTGAGGCGTACTCTCGTGACCGGTTCATCGCGCTCACGGGTGCGGATGCCTCGGGCTCGCTTGAGGTGGACCATACGGCGACCGCTCAGCGGTTCCTAGCGATGTATTTTCCGCCCTCGGACTCGAGCCATGATGGCGAGTGGCGGGAGGGGCCTGTAGATGCCTGGCACGGCCCTGGCGACGATGAGGCGCTAATCCGACTCGCACGTCGGTCTGCGAGCCCGCGGGCGATTTGGGGCGGCCGGGCGGCGTTTGCCGACCTATGGGACCGCAACGACGATATCCTGAGTCGCGTATTCCCCCCGCAGACACCTGGCCAGCCGTACGACGGGTCGGCTGCGGACCAGGCTCTAGCCAATCATCTAGCGTTCTGGACTGGCAATGACTGCCCCCGGATGGAGCGGCTCATCAAAGCATCGGGACTGCAGCGCCCGAAGCACGATCGGCCGGACTATATGCGCCGCACGATTCTCGCAGCTTGCGCGAGTCAGCGAGAATGGTACAGTGGTGGCGCGGCGAAGGTAGGGTGTGAACCTGGCATGAGCCAGGCGGGCGGTACTGACTCACAAGAACCCCAACGCGTAGTGGCGGAGCGAAACGAGTCGGCCCCTACCTTAGCCGCAAGCATCGAATTGGTTGGAGCACCGCAGCCTTCACAAAATAGGCCGGTGCCAGTCGTAGCTGGAGCGGTGCTCCAACCTGGCGAACTTCCCGAGCCTGGTACCTATCTCAACATTCTTCTGGCAAAACAACATTTCGCAAGCTGCGTGTATGTGCAGGATGTGGATCGCATACAGGATGAGCGCGGCTATCTCTTGAGCAAGGAGCAATTCGACAACACACGCAAGAGCTGCATATGGCCTATGGAGCCTGATGGCTCGAAACCCTCCGCCTCCGCGTGGGAATCGTTCGTGGGTAACAAAATCCATCGGTTCCCTTCTGTGCGAGCCCAATATTTCGGGCCATGCGATCCGCGCGGGCACATACGTATCAACGAGGATGGCTCGCAGGAAATCAACTCGTACATCCCGCTTAACATCCGTAAGGTAGATGGCGATCCCACGCCATTCATACAGCACGTGCAACGATTGCTACCGTACGATTGGGAGCTGATGATTCATACACTCGCCGCACGCGTGCAATTCCAAGGCACCAAATTCATGTGGGCGCCGTTCCTGCAAGGTACGAAAGGCAATGGTAAAACGCTCCTCGCTAAAATTATCGAATATGCGGTAGGTAAACGATACGTGCACTGGCCCAAGGCGGACCAGCTCGATGAGAAATACAACTCGATGTTCGTCAACATCGTTCTAGCCATCATCGATGAGATGGAAAAATTTCCGCTCGAGATCGAGCCCGTGCTAAACGCTATAGTCACCGCTACACGCATGGAGATTCGTGCGATGCGCACTGATAAAGTCATGCGTGATGTATGTTTCAATACTATCTTCATAGGCAACGAGCAAACCTCACTGCGATGCGATCCGGACCAACGTCGCTATGCGCCGTTTTTCTGCGCTCAGCAACACAAAGCTGACTTGAAACGTGATGGTCTAACGCCTGAGTACTTCCGTTGGTTCCGCAATTGGTTGGAGAAAGAAGATGGCTTTGCAATATGCGCCAATTATCTGTCCTGCTTGCCGCTACCAGATTCCGCGAAACCTGATTTCTGTATACGTGCACCGGATACTACATCTACACTCGCCGCATATGGGGCGAGCCGAACCGCTGCAGAGCAAGAGATTGTCCACGCTATAGAGCAACACCGCGAAGGGTTCCGTAACGGTTGGATCTCCTCTCACGCGGTTGATATGGAATTCGCTCGCTCAGGCCGCTCGCGCTCTATGTCGTTGAACGCACGGCGTGGAGTTATAGAGGGGTTGGGCTACCGCACGCACCCGTCGTTACAGGATGGGCTGTGCACAGTGGCGATGCCCGATGGCAACAAACCACGCTTATATATTCACGAGTCACACCCATGGTGTGTACCAGGACTCAGTGTTGAGCAAGTTAGAATGGGTTACTTAGAGGCGCAGAAATGATCTATAGACTCATGCCCACGCGTCGGGGGAAACGTAAACCAACGCTCCGCCCTCCGCAGGTACCGCGATTAGAGCGGCAGCTACGGCGGCTTAAGGTACCTGCAGAGCTTAACCCTGTTCGACAAACAAAACCGTAGTGGCTCGAGCTGTGTGACGTTTGCGCATGCCTGCAGCAACGAGTTTGTTGCGTTCGCGGATGTTATCTGAGTGCATCCCGATCGAGACGTTACCCACTGCGTACGGTCCTCGGTCTCGGTGGCGCATCATGACAGCTCCACCAGCCCATGCCCCTCTAACATCCCATAGGCCGGATTCCTGCCAGATGCTCCACCACTGATCGAACGTCAGCAGGAACGAAACCCCCCGTCTGCGGGCATTCTGCCTATGCCGTTGGTATTGTCCCTTCGGCGTCTTTTCGTAACGCTTCTGATATTCCAACTGAAGCTCAACATTGCGGTTTCTTGCCATTGCTCTACACGAGAAATGTCGCTAGGAACATACCCACGGAAAGGATAAGCCCAACCCACAGCCCCACGCACTTCCAATCGATGGCATCCTCTTTGCGGCGTTTTGGCGGGTTTATCATCAGTTCCCATACGATATCATCATCCAATTGAGTAACTCCAGCTTCATTTACTGAGATGCAGCTTACAGTCTGGATCGGGCCGCATCCTTGCAGCCCGTCACAGATCTGTATTCATTTGTACGTTAAGTACGTCTCCCACAGTTTGCGTAACAGATTGTCTATTATGACAATCTCAGTATCCAACGAACGGTGAGCGTCCTTGAGCGTACCGTCATTGCCGGCGCGTATCTGCTCCTCCATCAGCATCAGATCCCTGTACATTTTATCTCGCACCGGCCGCAGATGCCGCAACGCGCAGTTGGTCTCGATCATCGTCACTGAGACGGTTTTAACCTCTTGCGGGTCCGGGCCGCCCCCGGCGCTCACGTAGCACCGCGATGCAGCTGGGGCACACCCACACGCGTGCGCTGTGGTCCTCGGTCAGCGATCGATCTCCTCGTCACCATCGTTGCTGCGGGCTCCTCCTCGACTTCGGGCTCGAGATCGTCGAGGGCCTTTTGGAATTCCGCCAGTAGCCTTTCGAGCGTGTGCCTGGCGTTATCGGGATTATCCCGCACTTGGCGCCTCACGGCCCGGAGCAATGCCCCTTCGGCTCGTGTGATTTGTCGTTGTACCTTGTCCGTGGGCTCCGGGGGCGCCACAGCGGCCCGCAGCGCCGTTTTCGTGGTATTGGCCGCCTCCAGGGTTCGCAGATCGCCGCCCGCCTCCACGTACCGCACAAGCGCATGCATGGCCGTTCGGGCGAATGCCGACCGGGCATTACGTTCGAGACTACGACGTCGTTGTTCATCGGCGGGCAGGTCCGGCTCGATCGCCACGTCTGGCGTTACGATGCCCCGGAGCACCGCGGCGTAGAACCGCTCATGGGCGCGGCCTAGCACGGCCAACTGTGCCTCGGTGTTGACACGAGCTGCAGCCCGACCGCGGGGGCGGCCTAGCTCTGCTTGGGCTGCAACGAGGAGCACGCGCAAATACGTTCCGTCTGCGCCTGATACGGCAACAGCGTTCGCATATCGGTCGTGGGCCAATGTCTCAACATCGGACTCGGTCGCAACCCAATGGCCCTTTTCTAGCTTAGCGTTTATAGTAGTCATGTTATGTCTCTAGCATGTTAAGCAACACAACGTTGCGAGTTGTATATTGCAAGGCCCATGCCAGCCCCTAAAATACTGACTAATACGTCAGTTCTACGCTGCTAAGGTGTGCTTAAGCTGGAAAAATTACAATCAAACTTACAACACAAATAAAAACCCCCAGCCACAAGCGCCAGGGGTTAACATAACGAACAGGTCTGTCAGCTTATATTTGCAAGGCGTATCCACGAGCGCGTTGGTTAAGCCAATCACACACTGCTTGCGCATCCTCAATCGTGTAGTTTTCACGATGTTTCCATTCTGTGCGTACCGTGTTGCGAAAATTCGGTCCGTAACCATGAAGCTTCACCCAACCCACATCGCGGGATTCCTGCATGTATGGGATCGGGCAATTACTCGGGGTGCGGATTACGCTAAACTTATCCATGCCATTAGCTCATATTCGCGAGGTTATACCCGCGAGCACGTTGGTTCAGCCAATCGCACACAATTTGTGCATCTTCGAACGTGTAGCTCGCGCGGTGTGCAGCCTCAGTGTGCAGTTCCGCGTAATCGAAACCGGGGCCGAACACGTGGTAACGGAGGTTTTTCTTGGCACGTACCGCGATTACGTTCCGCCCTGTAGCCGTACGTTTTTCAACAGCGTATATAATCATTGTATCAACTCCAAATCGTCCTTGGCCCACCAAAACGTCCAACCAGTTTCGAAACTGATGCGCATCAACCCCAGCTCCTCCTCGTCCCACCCGTGTGCTTCTTGCTCTGCGTTAGTCGGTGAGGGTTCTACGACAGCCTGCATTCCAACACATATGCCTTTTTCCTCGGCAATTTGCGGAACTCGGGTAATCACCACTCGATCGCCTGGCTTCATAGTGTCAGCTCCAGCTCAGCGTCAGTGGTTATGTGGACTCCGTCGAAGTCGGTCACATCGCCAGCCTTATGCGCAATGAATCGGAGATGACGCGCATACATGCGCAGCTCTGTGCCGCTATCCTCTACGATAACGCCAGGCAACATCGCGTTGAGACGACCGCGATCTACAAACACCTTGCGGATTCGTCCATAGGGTAGCGTGGCCATTGTGGGCCGTACCCATGGCACACTCACGGCTTGCGGGGGCATTTCGCAACCTGGCGCTCCGCAGAACGGAGTCCTTTTATCGGGTGTACATTTGCACATGTCTGATCCTGTGATGCTTTCTGAGCGCGCTCGAGCTTCCGCAGGAACGCAGATTTTGGAGTGAGCCGCGGTTGCGGGTCGCGGGTGAGGTAGCCATAGCGAAATCGTTTCATGGTGAGAAGAATACTAACACCCACACCGCGGCCAACGCCAACGAGTAGCGCGGCCGGATGTACGGATCCACCAAGAGCCCAATAACCGCGACGACTGCCAGCACGATTATTTTGGCGGGGCTCACGAGCGTATGCCCAGCTTCTCCGCCACTCTCGCCACGAGTGAGGCGCCATGAATCGCCTCGGCAACCTCCTGTGCGAAGTAAATCTGCGTGGCGGCGTGCAACCGCTGGTAGAACACCGCGTTGCGCATCTCCACGGGCCACATCTTCGCTACCTCGGGCATGGTCGCGGCGGTGTGGGTTTCGAGATCTGCGAGCGCGGCGAAAATCTTCTCTGTGTTCATAGCGTACTCCAGCGGCTACGGCGCAACGTGGCGCGGTGAGCCAAGACAGTGATGAGACCGGCCAACAGCCAGTTGGATTGGATCTGAGAGAGCTTCGTCACGTGCGTGATTCCTCGGCTAGCGCTGTGGGTTTCATAGGATGACCGTTGATGCTAACTACGCAGCCATTGGCGTACTCGCCATCTACACACATCCATGTGCCATCCGTAAATTCTACCGTCAATTCGCGGCACTGCGGTCCGCGCTCAGGGTACGAAACACGCGCGACGGTCTTCCCCAAGAGATCAGCGGCGTTCATCCGTTATACCCCGCAGTTTCCAGAAATTTCGCCCGATCGAAGTTACGATCCCAACGGGCGAAATGATCGGCCAGCATCCTGATGGATGTGTATACGCCGCAGTTGTACATATGAGCGTTGGGGTTGCCCGGCTCCTCCCGCAGCGCCAATTTAAGGTTGGCTGCGATGCTGACGTAGTCGCCTGTGGTCATGCTCACGTGCGTATCTCCTGCGTGGTTATTCGTATTACTTCGGCGCGGGCTGTCGTGGGGATGCCCAGGCCCGTCGCCACGCCTGGAACTGGCCTGCGAAACCAATCGCGCTCGTATCGCTCCGCCCCCACCATCAGACGGTGCGTGCGGGGAACGTTCTTCAGCGATGGCATTTTTGCTCTCATGGACGCGAATATACTGACCGCTCCGTCAGTTGTCAACGATTTTAATCGTCATCGCTAGGCTTCGGTAAATACGCCATCTCGATGAGCCATTTGCGCGCAGCGTTCTCTAGCGCTACGTCGAACATTTTTAGCTCGTGCAAGGCAGGCATTGCACCTAGCCGTAGCTTGGGCCGGTAAACGAACCTTGCGTTTACGCTATCGCCAAGATAGCTAGATACGGGGGCTGGCGGGCGTAGGCACTCTAAGCACGCACCCGTAGACACGTAGCGGTAAGAAATATGGCCATTAGCGCAAGGCTTGCCATCAAAATAGTGTTTACGGCCAGCAATCGATGCGTCATTGCGCGTACACACTACAGCCGTTGCAACGTCCAAAATTACGGTTCGTCTGCGCCCCATGTCGGTATCACCTTTCATTACGATATTTACAAGAGTAAGTAAACATTGTTACTAGCTAGTAGTCAATATATTAATATACTTATATATGTTTTCACCGAATTATAAAATGATATAGGGTCATACCCATCCCATTCTTGCACCTTGCAACGTGCGTTCTTGCAAGCTGTGGAAGCTGCTTCGTGGTAATCCGCGACTTACCGTAAGCGGTGAGTTACCGACCACGTCACTCAAGGGTTTGCTTAAGCATTGATTTATCACAGCCAAGATGGGTACTCTCTACGCATGAACGAACTCGCAACAGTTCCTGTGGGAACTTCCGTCGTCGCGCCCGACCAACCGTCGCGCGCGTTGGTCCGTGTGGAGAAAGCGCGCAATGCGTGCAACGCTGCAGAAGCTGCGTTTGCTGAGCACTGGGCAACATGTAACAACAAAGCGAAAGCCTACAGGCTAGCGATGGGCTACGGCATGAAGCCTAGCCAGGATGTGCGCGGCCATAAACCAAGCTCGATGCATTATGAGCGTGCGGCCGATTATTCCAATAGGCCCGTTGTGTTGGAGTATTTCAACGCGCTCAAGTCGCTCGCTGCTGAACGTGCGGTGATAGACGTCCAACGTATCCTCGAGCATGACCAGGCGATCGTGCTCGCGTGGGAACAAGGCGCCGCTAACGATCTAACACGTTATGTTTGGCTAAATTGCCGCTATTGCTGGGGCGCGGGTGGCGCGTATCAGTGGATAGATGACATAGAGTACGCGGCGGCAATGGCGAAATGGTTCGATGATATCGGACGCCTGAAACCGGAGGATACTCCGCCGCCGCAACCTGATGCATCGGGCGGCTATGGGTTCCAGGCTTGGAACGAGCCCAATGCAGACTGTCGTCATTGCAAAGGGCTTGGGGATCAGCGCTCGCTCGTTGCAGACACTACGCGGCTCGAGGGGCCGGCCGCGGTGCTATACCGCGGGATTAAGCAAACGCAGCATGGTATCGAAGTGCTCACCCACGACGCCGAGAAAGCCAAGGACCGGCTGCTTAAGGCGGCCGGCGTGTTTGGCGATTCAGCTAGCGACGTGGCGCGCGGCGCCGCAGCTGGGGCTGCTGCGGGGGCTGCAGCTGGGGCGGCAGTGGCGAGTCGATCCGCGGTAGCTGCGGAAACGATGAGTGACGATCAAGCTGCGCGGTTGTATTTGGAATTGGCTGGATAGCGTCGCGCCGTCAGTACAAGCCCTCTCGCCGTAAAATTCTCATTATGTTAAGCTCGCGCCCGTTCCCCTACCATGGTGGCCTATGTTTCGCAAGATATTGATTTCCGTTGCGCTACTGATCTCGGCGGCCCCCACGTGGGCAGCTACGCTTTACATCGAAGAATTCTCGCAGCCTCGAGTGGTTTACTACCAGGCCGCCAGCACTCCTGGCGTAGCCAAGCAGACCGTGGCGATCAGCGGCAGCTCTACGCAGTCCGCAGCGTTCAGCGGGTATACGGTACTCATTCGTGTGCACGCAGATTCGATCTGCAGCGTGGAGATTGGCGGCGCGAGCCCGACCGCTACGACCACGAGCATGCGCATGACGGCAGGACAGACTGAGTATTTCATTGTGAATCCCGGCGACAAGCTCGCCGTGATCTCGAACACGTAGCGTTATGTTGCAATTTTTGCTCGCGCTGGGGTTTCTCGCATCTCCAGGCACGCTAATCAATCCTCCAGTCGTTGCTGCGGCTGGCCCTCCACCCACGCATTACCTTATCACCAACGCCAGTAATCCCATCGTAACTGGCGCGGGCAACATCTTGGTGTATCAATGAAACATTTGTTGCGTTTGATTATGTTGTTGCCCGCATTGGCTTTCGGGCAGAACGTCACTATTCCGGCATTGCCGGGTGTGCCATCAGTTACGGACACTGATACGTTGCCATTGTATCAGTCGGGTTCGTGCGCTACACAGAATGGCACTTGTAATGTCACGCCCGTACAGATGACAACCTATTTCAATGGTCATCTGACTATCCCCATTTCCTCGGGGGTGAGTGGTCTTGGGACAGGAATGGCAACATTCCTCGCTACCCCTTCGAGCGCCAATCTCGCGGCGACTGTAACCAACGAGACCGGCTCAGGATTACTGGTATTTAGCACGTCCCCAACGTTGATTACTCCAGCATTGGGAACACCATCCGCCGCGGTGCTGACCAACGCTACAGGCTTGCCGATCTCTTCGGGTGTGAGCGGTCTTGGGACGGGAATGGCCACGTTTTTGGCTACCCCTACGAGCGCGAACCTCATTGCGACCGTTACTGATGAGACTGGCACGGGAGCGTTGGTATTTGGTACATCGCCAACGTTAGTAACGCCGGCCCTTGGCACGCCCTCGGCAGTTGTGCTTACCAACGCTACCGGCTTGCCTATCGCCACGGGAGTGAGTGGTCTTGGCACTGGAGTAGCGACGTTCCTGGGCACGCCCTCGAGCGCCAATCTTGCCGCTGCTATCACCGACGAGACTGGTACGGGTTTGGCGGTATTTGGTACTTCGCCTACGATTACCACCCCCACTATCAGCGGTAATCTAACGACCAACATTACCGGCATCACGTCTCAGTGTGTACACGCTAATACTGCAGGCGTGCTCAGCGGCACGGGAAGCGATTGCGGCAGTGGCGGATCCACAGCATTCAGCGCTTTGACTGGTAGCACAAACACTTCAGCGGCTATGGTTGTGGGAACAGGCGCAAGTCTTGCCACGTCGGGTAGCGGCACGATTGCCGCCACAAGTGCGCCCTTGTCCGGTGTCTCAGGACTAGGTACTGGTGTAGCGACGTTCCTGGGCACGCCCTCGAGCGCCAACCTCGCAGCAGCATTGACTGATGAAACGGGCACAGGAGCTGCGGTATTTGCTACGTCACCCACTCTAGTAACGCCCGTGCTGGGTACGCCTACGTCCGTGACGCTTACCAACGCCACGGGTTTGCCGATTTCTTCGGGGGTGAGTGGTCTTGGGGCTGGCGTAGCGACATTCCTGGGCACACCCTCGAGCGCCAATCTTGCTGCTGCGTTGACCGATGAGACCGGATCGGGTGCGGCTGTGTTTGGAACATCACCCTCGCTCACGAGCCCCACCATCGCAACGGGTGTAACGCTGTCATTTATCACGGGCTCTACGCAATGTTTGCACGTCAGCACATTGGGCGTAGTGAGTGGCACCGGTAGTGATTGCGGTTCGGGCGGCTCTACTGCGTTTAGTGCATTGACTGGTAGTACGAATACGACCGCAGCAATGGTCGTGGGAACGGGCGCAAGTCTTGCGGTTAGCGGTAGCGGAACGATTACGGCTACTGCGGCGCCAATATCGGGTGTTACCGGCATGGGCACAGGCGTTGGAACGTTTCTCGCAACGCCCTCGAGCGCAAATTTAGCTGCTGCGTTAACTGATGAGACGGGCACAGGCGCTGCAGTGTTTGCCACATCACCAACGTTGGTAACGCCCGTGTTGGGCACCCCAACATCAGCAACACTCACGAATGCCACTGGATTACCTATTTCCACGGGGGTGAGTGGTTTGGCCACTGGAGTGGCGACGTTCTTGGGTACGCCTACGTCCGCCAACTTAGCTGCTGCGCTGACAAACGAAACTGGCTCAGGCGCCGCAGTATTTGCTACGTCTCCGACGTTGGTTACACCTGTGCTGGGTACGCCAGCATCAGTGACGCTCACCAATGCTACGGGTTTGCCATTAGCTGGGCTCACATCGCAAGCAGCTAACACAGTGGTGTGTAATGCTACGGCCGGAAGCGCGTCACCTACCGCATGTAGTGCTGCGGCCACCATAGGCGTACTCAACTCAACAACAGCTAACGCGCAGACTGGCAGTACATATACGCCCGTATTAGGCGACGCCAACCTGTTCATTACCATGAACAACGCTTCGGCCAATACGTTCTGTATCCCGCCAAATTCATCTGTTGCGTATACCGTGGGAACTACGCTAACCGTTGAACAGATAGGCGCGGGGATAACTACGGTTGCTCCCGCTGGCGCCTCGGGTTGCGCTGGCACAGGCGTTACGGTTACATCGCTGCAGTTTGGTAGCTCCACGTCGCAGACATATGCATTGGCGGGTGCGTTTGACATTTTACAGATCCGTCAAACTGCCACTGATACGTGGCTTGTTACTGGCGTAGGGGCGGGGCGCACAACGCAAGCGGGTACGACTAATCTGGCTTCTACATCATTTGGTGGCGTTACCGGAAGCTTGCCAATTGGTAGCGTGAGCGGGTTGGGTACTGGCGTTGGAACATTCCTTGCGACACCCTCGAGCGCCAATCTTGCGGCTGCGTTGACCGATGAGACGGGTACAGGCGCGGCTGTGTTCGCTACATCACCAACGCTGGTAACGCCTGTTCTCGGCACGCCAACATCAGTGACGCTAACCAACGCTACGGGATTGCCGATTTCTACCGGCGTGAGTGGTCTTGGTTCCGGAGTGGCCACGTTCCTTGCGACACCCTCGAGTGCGAACCTGGCTGCTGCAATAACCAACGAAACCGGATCGGGTGCCGCAGTGTTTGCCACATCGCCAACGCTAGTGACGCCTGTTCTCGGCACGCCAACATCAGTGACACTCACCAACGCCACGGGTTTGCCGCTGAGCACTGGGATAACGGGAACACTGCCGTACGGAAACGGGGGTACGGGCACGACGGGCCTTACGAGCGTGTCCACCGCTACTAGCATTACTCCGAATTGTACGTTTGGTATGGCAAAAATCACGGCGAGCGCTACTGGTACGTTTACGGTGAATGCGCCTGGTACATGTACGCCGTTCGATGGGCAGAAGCTAACGTTGAAAGTAACTAGCCCATCCGGAGGCACTATCACGTATTCATGGAATGCAGCCTACCTTGCGAGCGCCACATTGGCCCTACCAACAACTTCGAACGCGGCAAGCAAAGAGGATTATTTCGCATTTCAGTGGGATGCGGATAAATCAGGCTGGGTATTTCTGGCGGCTAACCAAGGATTCTAGCCATGCTCAGGTTTAAGGAAACTTTATTGGGCTGCTTCGTCGCAGCCCTAACAATGTGCGCGACGCTGGCTATCGGGCCAGTTCACGCGCTAACGTTGGGGGCCTACGGGGGCGTAACCCCACAGACAGATGGTGTGACGATCTCGGGCGGCGTGGCCACCATCAACAAAGCCGCAGGAGGGTTCGGTACTAAGGCAACAGCGGCTCCGCTTTATTACAATAATTTCGATGGGTTGTCTGTTGGCGCGTTGCCATCCGCTACGGGACTAACCAACAGCATCGATGCCACTGTCGTTAACGTCCAAAACGACAGAGCGTTTACGGGCACGAAGTCGCTTAAAGGTGTATATCCAGCGAATACGGAGAGCTTCCCGGAAGTCTCCTATTTGCCGGCCGCTGGCACGACTTCAGAGATATACGTCAGCGGAATGATGTATTGGGCTGTTGCAAGCCCTCCGCAAACTGGCTCGCCTATTTTCAAATTAACCCGTATGGGCGTTGGCACGCTCTATCACGGTACGCCTCAACAATATCAAACAGTGCGACCATCCGCGGGGGTGTCTAACGGCGGCGATTGGGGGTACAACGACGGCGGCGGCGTTGTCGCGTGGCCGAGTTCGCTGTTTTACGGCTCGCCTAATAATCTACCGGGACCGCACAGCGATCAGTGGAATTTTATGGAGTGGGCACACGGGTTTTCCAATCCGTCTGGTGGCTCTACTGGCTATAGCGAGATGCGTAATGGTGGGGCAGACGAGATGCCCCCCACTACCATTGGCGGCCATTCTGCGTTCGTAAATCAGAATACTGGCGCTAACTTAACTACCGGTAACACCAATAACAGCGGCTCAAACGCGTTTTATAGTTGGGTTATACCGTTTTTTGATGGTATGTCCGCTCCTGGGGCGAACGCTACCTCTATGTGGATTGATGAACTCTACATAGATAACACTCGCAGTCGTGTAGTTCTCACAGATAACGCGGGCTACACCACATCCACCAAATTCATGATGCAACCGCCTACCGCATGGTCGGATATTCAGATTACGGCTACACTAAACTCCTCGGTGTTCAGTACCGGCTCTACGGGATACTTTCACGTGTTCAATAGCGCCGGTACCGAGGTTGCTGTTTATTCGGCTACGTTACCCTAGTGGAATTTATGACCATGAAGCTAATTTCATCCCTGATTGTCGGTCTGTTTCTCTGCGCCAATGCGTTTGCTGCTAACGTTTTTTCTAACAAGACGCTCGTAACCACTGCAGCTCACTCCGGTACTTCGGTTGCGGTAGATACCACGGGCACGAACTTCCTAGCCGTGGAAGTCGTGGTATTTGTTCCTCGCGTACCAACGTTGACCGATTCGCGAAGCAACACATGGACGGCTCACGCGCAGTCTCCAAAGACTGTCAATTCGGATGTTACGAGCTACGTGTTTTATGTGCTTAATCCACTAACCAACGCTTCGCACACATTCACTGTAACGTTGGATGGGGCGGCGACCGATACGTTCTCGTTTTACGTTGCGGGTAACAGTGGGCGCGCTACCTCATCGGCCATAGAGGGGGCTAACTACGCCGCAGATGCTAGCGCGGTCACGTCGCACGTAGGAGGCGCTACGGGCGCCATAACCGCGGGCGATGATGTGTTAGTATTTGCGTACGATGACAACGCTGCGGTCTCAGGATCGAGCATGACATGGACCGCGGGAAGCGGGCTCACTATGGCCGCGGGTGCGGTCAATGGTGATGGTCGATTTACGACTACGGGCGGCATAGAGCATGCAGACAATGTTGCGGGTACTAGCATATTAGGTAACTGGACAACGAGTGCGGCGACTATAGGCGGCTCGTATACTCTCGCCATCAAAGCGGCTGCGGCGCCATCATTCCCCGCTTCGCAGGGATTCTTCATCGGTAATTGACTTTTATGAATGCGGTGCTACAGGAGGCGGCCCCGTCCGAGACCGTCGTAGCGTTTGATTGGCGTAATCCACGCTATGCCCCGATATGGGCGCGGCGTATGCGCATGCTGGCCAAGCTGCGCGACCCGGAGCGCGGCCAACAATATTTCCACGCGATGATGCAATTCTATCGTGCGGGTAATATCGACTGCATGATTGACGATTGGGGCGTTACTGTGGACCCGCGTAATGCAGGCACCGTACGGCCTATCATGATGCCGTTTATTCTATTTCCACGGCAGCGCGACAATATCCGTTGGTTGTGGGGTAAGTTCAAGTCCCAAACTGACGGCATCGAAGTCAAATCGCGCGATTGCGGCGCTTCCTGGCTAGCCATGGCGTTTGCTATGTGTATGTGTCGTCTGTTCCATGATGTTAGCTTCGGCTTTGGTTCGCGCAAGGAGGATCTCGTTGATCGTAGCGGCGATCCCGATTGTTTGTTTTGGAAGGGGCGCACGTTCGTCAAGTATCTACCGCGCGAGATCCGCGGACCGTGGGATTGGAAGCGTAACAACGCTCACAAGCGCACATGGTTTGATGATACCAACAGCAATGCTACTGGTGAGGCAGGCGACGATATTGGCCGCGGCGGACGTAAGACAATGTACTTTGTGGATGAATTCGCGTTTGTTGAGCGGCCCAAGCTTGTAGATGCTGCGCTATCGGCAAACACCAATTGCCGCATAGAGATATCCTCAGTTAACGGCTTGGGCAACACGTTCGCGGAGCGCGCGCGTGGCGGCAAGATCGATAGGTTTGATTTCGATTATCACGACGATCCGCGCAAGTGCTACGTGGATACGGCTACGGGTGTAAAGACTCCGTACCCCGATTTTTCGGAGCGGCTCGCGAAGCTCGATCCCGTGGTGAAAGCTTCGGAGTACGACCGCGATTTCATGGCGTCCATTGAGGGCGTATTGATACCGCAGGAATGGGTGCAGGCTGCGATCGGTGCTGCGCAAAAACTTGGCATTACTTCTACGGGCGTGCGCCGGGTATCGTGGGATATCGCAGACGCGGGCAAGGATAAGAACACCAACATATTCCGCCACGGCATTGAGTTGGTCGATTGCGAGGAATGGCAAGGACAGGAAGCTCGCATGATGGATTCGGTACACCGAACTTTCGAGTTCATTGATCTCCACAAGGCTAGCGAGTTGTATTACGACAAGGATGGTATGGGCGCGCCCGCCTCGTCTATGCTCGCAGGGGTGCTAATGGATCGCGTTAAGCAAAACCCCAAGTATCGGCTGAGCGTGACGGGTTTCCGTGGTAGCGGCCCTGTGTTAGATCCCGAAAAGAAGACGCCTGGCACGGATCGAAAGAACGAAGACTATCTGGAGAATCAGAAAGCGCAAAGTTGGATGGCGTTACGCTGGCGATTCTGGATTACCTACAACGCTGTTACTGTGCCAGGTTACAAGTACGATCCTAGTGAAATTATCTCGTTGAATCCTAGAATGAAGTTCTTGACCAAGCTTACGGGCGAACTCTCGCAACCTACGCGCACGTGGTCTAAGACGGGTAAGCTTATGATCGATAAGACTCCTGATGATGTTGCTAGCCCTAACTTGGCTGATGGTTGCATGATGGCGTTTGCATACCAGCGGCCCGCTATGGTATTCAGTGACGAATTGTTAGAGTCACTGTGAGCCGGCGAGGGTATAATGTTGGTGGTACTGATGAAAACGGCCCGTTGTCATTTCTCACGCGCGAGCAGGATCGAGCGTTGCGTGCAAAAGCTTGGCGCCACGTGAGGCGTATAAACGCTGGGGTTGCCCGCCGCATTTGGCGCGCTCGTCGGGAGCGTTCGCCGTGATTTGCCCGCGGTGCTCCTATCTGAACAATAACGGGCCGCCCGTTCGCAAGGTGTGTATCGCTTGCAAAAATCGTCTAGTTCCCGTGGGAACTTCCCTGCAAACTCAGCTTGACATTAGAGCCAAGTATATGAGATTTTTGCACGATCCACTCGCGGCAACACGCAGTAGGATGGGGGCAAAAATACATGAGCCGCAGAAAACCTAGTTTGATTCACCGTGGTTATCTGTACGCTCAAGGACGCGAGCGTTATCCGCCCGCTACCAGTGGCCCCGATCCAGACTCACCGTCTGGTAGGCGCATGCGAGACGCCAAGATATGGCGGGATGGATATTTGGCATGTCAACGTGATGGCAAGCGCAAGACGTAAACCCAGGCGGATTCAGACCATACGAGCCATTGAGCCCAATCGTGGCGTGTCTGCCTGGTATTGGGAGCGGTTGTATGGTTTGATCCGAGATGCCCACACGGATCTAATACGCGAGTTGGAGCGACCCGCGGAGGTTGCGTTAGCTCAAGATGCTTCGTTAGCCAAACGCGAAGTGCGATACATAGAGCCTCGTTTGGTTCATCTAGCGTACGATTCTTACGGGCAAGCTACGAAATCGCGAGTTGATCCTGAGCAATGGGTTATAGCCGCAGACGCCGCCAGCCCAAACACGCGGTTGAATGCCGCACTCAAACGGTGGGGTGACAAATGGACGAAGAAGATAGACAAGGCGGCCAACAGCTTAGCGAAATCCTTCACCACAAAAAGTTTCCAGGCGACACAAGACGCATTCCGCGCAGCTTTGTCGCAAGCGAACTTCACGGTTCGGTTCAAACCGACCAAGGCGTCGCTGGAAGCGTTCCGGGCGACAGTGGCGGAGAACGTGGGGCTGATCAAATCGATACAGCAACAGTACCACACCAAGATCCAGGGTGACGTATGGCGCGCCGTTACGCGTGGCAGCGACTTGTCCACACTCTCGAAGAATCTGCGTCAGACTTACGGCGTCACTACACGCCGCGCAGCTTTGATCTCGCGCGATCAAAACGCGAAAGCCAAAGCGACGATAGAGAACACTCGCCGTCAAGAGCTGGGAATTTCCCAGGCAATATGGCAACATTCGAGCGCTGGGAGGGAACCCCGCCCCTCGCACATAGCTATGAATGGTAAAGTGTTCGATCTCGCCAAAGGCATGTGGGATCCAGATGAGGGGGAATGGATTCTGCCGGGGCAGCTGATCAATTGCCGGTGCACGAGTCGGGCTATCATTCCGGGGCTAGACAGGTCCTGATTTGCCATAATATGGCCCCGCCCGTATTATCGGGCGATGCGTATCCTAGCCAAGCTCCGCGCTCTGGTAGCGCGATTCCGGCATAAGCCGACCCGTAGTACTGCTGCAGACGGTTCAAAGCCGGGGGATGCTGTAGCAGGCTCAACCCCCGCGATAGCATGGTCTCAGATTCTAGCTCGTCTCAACGAGCCCGTGGAACCCCCTCCGCGACCGCTCCAATTGCCGGATATCCTGCCTGGCGTGCGACCGGCCAAGATGCCCACGAAGGAAACTGGGCTTGCTCTGGCCATGGACAGCGGCTATGAGGAACCCATGGCGATGGATAATGCCATGCCGCCCGCCGCGTGGGGGTTCGCGGGTAACGGCGCACTCGGGCCGGGCTTGGCATTCCTGGGTTTTCCCTACTTGGCCGAACTCGCGCAGATCACAGAATATCGCACCCCTGCGGAGTCGCTCTCTACCGAGATGACGCGCACGTGGGTGAAGCTCGTCAGCAAGGACAAGAAAAAGGATCTTAGTGAGAAGATCAAAGCGATAGAGGATCGGCTCGAGGCGCTCAAGATACGTGATCTATTTCGCGAAGCTGCGTTAAAAACGGAGCAGTTTGGCCGGGCACATATCTACGTGTCTGTACAGGGCCAGGACGATGACCGCACTCGACAGCTGCCTCTGACTACTATCGAAAAGGGATCGCTGTTGGGGTTTACGTGTATCGAGCCCTACTGGCTAACACCCTACTCTTGGAACGCCACACACCCCGAACGGCCCGATTTCTACCAACCTCAATCATGGTTTGTGTTAGGGCGCAAGACTCACACTACGCGTTTGCTTACTTTCATTTTCCGCGAAGTGCCGGATTTGTTGAAACCGGCATATGACTTCGCCGGTATCAGCATTACTCAGCTGATGATGCCATATGTTAACCGTTGGCTACGTACGGCCAAGAGCGTCAATGATCTCATCAACATATTCTCGATCGTCACGCTCGCTACGGACATGCAAGCGTTGTTGCAAGCTCCTGTGGATAGCGATGCGAGTTTGACGAAACGGTTGGAAGTGTTTGCTAGGACTCGCGATAACCGCGGCGTCATGATGACAAACAAGGAGACCGAAGAGTTGAGTTTGCAGAATGTGCCGTTGTCATCGTTGGACAAGCTGCAAGCGCAAGCTCAAGAACACATGGCGACGCCTGGCCGTATGCCGTTGATCAAGTTTTTCGGCATTACCCCATCCGGTTTAAACACTTCGTCTGACGGCGAGTTTCAGGCGTGGTACGACTATGTGCATGCCTTACAGATGCTGGGATTCGCGGCGCATTTCCGACGTGTGCACGAGTTGGTGCAAATGGATCTATACGGCTCTATAGATACGGATATCACCGAAGAGTGGCAAGCGTTGTATGAGCCCACCCCGAAGGAAAAGGGTGAGATGCGCAAGGCTGACGCGGATCGTGATGCGGTATACATGGAAAAGAGCGTCGTGTCTGCGGATGAAGTGCGCGACAAGCTAAAGAACGATCCGGAGAGTGGTTACAACAACCTACAAGGCGATGCGCCGGAACCCCCGGAGCTTACGGAGTTTGACTTGAGCGAAAAGAGCGCGGAGAACGCGCACGCTCGCCAGATGGAAGTGCAGACGGAGAATGAATAATGCCGCTAAAATCCGGAAAATCGCAGGAAGCTTTCAAACACAACGTGGAAGTTGAGATTGAGGCGGGCAAGCCACAGAAGCAAGCCGTAGCAATCGCGTACTCTCGGCAACGCGCTGCGGACGCTGAGGTAGAGATAGCCGACCGGGTAACGCGTGATGCGTTCCTGTTCATGCGTTCGCGCAAGCCTCAAAAGGATTTCGCGCAGTGCGCTAGTTGTTCACACTTTATTCGTGGCAAGAAACAGTGCGAGTGGTTTTCGGAGTCCGACGAAGTAAAGGCAGACGATAGCTGCGGGCTTTACGTACCCGGAGAGAATTCCACGGGTAAGCCCCTAGCGTTGGTTTCACCCAAAGAGGCGGGTTTTGTTGATCGCAAGGTGCAGTGTCGCAATTGCCGTTTCTTTGATCCGAATGACGAGCCACAAACGCATTGTGATCTGTTCTCGCAGTTGAATCTGCTACTTCCTAACGTGTTCGATCTGGACCGCTACGTAGACGAACATGACTGCTGCAACGCGCAGACGCCTGGCGAACGTGATCCGGCAGTGTTCGGTCCGCTAGGCCCCATAGAGCATGATGATCTAGGGGCGGCCGACGAATTGGAAGTTGATTGTGCCATGGATGAGGCGGCCCCAGCTTCAGAGACAGTATTGCGCGATTCCGTGGGCTCGAGCCCGCGTCTTGCGTTTGATCGCGCCCCTACGATGCGCAGCAAGGACGTAGACGGCAGGTTGCACGTAAGAGATTGCCGGATTTCCAAGGCAAACATATGTCCTTACCTCGGGCACGAGATACCCGATTACCAACAGCTGGGGCTCGAGGCAGATAGGGTGTATTACTTGTACCGTGACGCCGCAGCACTCGCCGCTGCAGCCCCCACGGCTAACAATGTACCGCTAATGATGCGCCACGTAGCGAGCACGGCGGCCAATCCGCAAAAGGAAACTATCATCGGTTGCGTGTCCAACGTACGCTGGCAACCGCCGTATCTCGTGGCCGATCTCACCGTGTGGGATCAAGCTGGTATAGATGCGATTGAATCGGAGCGCCAACAAGAGCTATCGCCCGGCTATCGCTACACACCCATCATGCAATCCGGTGCAATAGAGGGAGAGCGCTACGATGGCCGCATGGTCGCGCCAATTATCTTCAATCACGTGGCGATTGTGGATACCGGGCGTACGGGGCCGGATGTTGTTGTAAACGATCGCTTACCACGAACTGACCAAGCCGTCAATAACTAATATTTGACGCCGTATTATGTCTAGTAGATACTCAGGACTCATGGTCTATCCAAATCCCCAAGGGTGCTTCCTGTGAAACTTGCTGACTTGCTCAAGGTTGCCACGCCGTTCCTTGCGACGGACAAGAAACCCGAGGAATTGCAGGCTGCGATTCTGGCGGCCGACAAGAAAGCAAAGGATGCGGCTGGTTCGGGCCTGGGGGCACGGGAGCTGGAAGAGAAGGACAAGCCCGGCGCCCAGGATGCCGACATGGACAAGCGTGAGGCGGCCATGGACGAGCGCGAAGAGGCGATGGATGCGGCCGAGGAAAAGGCCGACAAGGACAAAGATGACCAGGCGGCCAAAGACCGCAAAGTCGCGCGCGACGCTCGTAAGGGTGCGCGTGATTCACGTAAGGGTGCTCGTGACTCGCGCGCCAAGGATCGCAATGACGATCCGGAGCGCACCAACGATGAGGATATTATGTCCGGATCGGATCCCAGCACTCCTGGCGGCAATCGCGCGGGCGGCAAAACCGCTATCGATTCGGCCGAGGTAGACCGGCGTATCGCTGCGGCTGTGGCGTCGCGTGATGCGCTCCACACTGCGCGCACTGAGGTTGAACCGATCCTCGGGCGTACCACGTTCGACAGTGCTGGTGACACGTATCGTGCCGCGCTCAAGCAGCTTGATGTGACCACGGACGGCATTCCTGACAGTGCATTGCCGGCCATGCTGAAGTTGGCAAAGGACCGCGCAGCGGCTCAACCCGCCTCACCGGCCATGGACAGCGCCGCGGTTTCGGAACTGTCAAAACTCATTCCTGGCTACGGCCGGTTGCGTTAATCGGAGCCCTCGCACATGACTTTTCAGCGTGTCGTACAGAATACCCAGGCTCCTGCAGTCGCGGGTGATTTCGCTTCTACAAACCCCTTCGCGAGCGTGCTCGCCGGGCCTGGCGCGCTAGTAGCGCCCGCCTCGGGGCTGATCGTGGGTAATTTCGCGTGGGTTGGTCCCGCGGGCCAGGTCTCGCAATCATTCGTGGCTGGCTGGCAAATCGGCTTCCTGGGCCGCAATGAGCAAGCGCTCATCACACAGTTCCTGGGTGAGTCCACGCTTGTTGTCCCGCCAGGCTTCCCCGTCACGCTGTTCAACGGCGGTGATTTTTGGGCCAAGTTCGCCGCGGGCGCTACAGTCGGCCAGAACGTATACGCGGACCCGAATGACGGAGCGCCGCTGGCGGGCGCAACAGCCCCCTCGCTGGGCGCCGGCACTGCGACCGCGGGTTTCAGTGGAACTGCAACGCTCAACGGTACCACAACCCTGAACGTGACCGTCGTCACACACGGCGTCATCTCTCCAGGGGATGTGGTCGCGGATTCGACCACGCCGGGCAATATTCCGGCCGGCACAACGATCGTTTCCCAGCTGACCGGCATTGCGGGCGGCGTGGGCACTTACCAAATGTCTGCGGTAGGCGTGGCGGCGGTTGGTGACACGGTCACGACCACCTCGAGCGTCATGCTTGTCACGGCGGTTGCGAGCGGATCGTTCAACCTTGGCGACGTGTTCAGCGGCACCAACGTATCGGCGGGTACGTCGATTATCGGCCAGGCTACTCCGTTCTCGGGCGTTGGCACGATCACGGGTACGACTACCCTTACGGTCACGTCGGTTACTCCGGGTACGGATCTGTTGCGCAAGGGTGCGACGATTACCGGCGCGGGTATCCCGGCCGGCACAACGATCAGCACTCAGACCAGCGGAACTCCGGGCGGCGTGGGTGTGTACACCCTCAGCGCGGCGTCCACGAATGCTGTAGGCGTCGCAGTGACGACCGCCGATAGCGCGGGCGGGACTGGTCTCTACACGATCAGCCCGGTACCGCAGACCTTTGGCGCGGCTGCAGCCCCGATCACGATTACTGTTGCCGGGACGGCTCAGGCTACTGGCTTCATGGTTCGCGGGAATTACAGCCCGCTGGCCAACGAGCTGGGCAAGATCAGCACTCTCTAAGTATCAACGAGCACCGAGAAACCACGATGTTGCGACGCATTGCACTTGATTCTGCGGATCTTGGCCGCCGTTACGGTATCCATTTTATGCAGTCCTTCGGGCGCGAGCTTCAAGGGCTAACGCTGATGGATCCAGGCAGTGCCTACGATGCGCAGCCCGCGCTGGTAACTCAGGCAAATGCCGGCATTCCGTCGCTGTTCACCACCTACGTTGATCCCAAGATTATCGAAGTGCTCGTGCGCCCGACCAAGGCCGCTGAGCTGTATGGTGAAACCAAGAAAGGCACATGGGTGTCGGACACCGCGATGTTTCTCGTTGCGGAGCGCACCGGCGAAGTCGCGAGTTATGGCGACTTCTCGCAAGACGGGATGAGCAACGCGAACGTCAATTTCCCGCAGCGCCAGAGCTACCACTACCAGACCAATACTCGTTGGGGTGAGCGTGAACTTGCGCGTGCGGCCGAAGCCAAAATCGATTGGGCCAACCAAGTCAATCTTGGTTCGGTCCTCGCGCTGAACAAGTTTCAGAATCAGGCGTATCTGTCGGGTATCGCGGGGTTGCAGAATTACGGCGGCACCAACGACCCGTCACTGCCGGCGCCGATCGCCCCGACCGTGAGTTGGTTCGGTGCGGACGGTGCGGTTATCTTCGCGGATGTCCAGCGCATCGTTCTGCAGATGGTGCAGCAAGGCAACGGCCTTGTGGATGCTGAGTCGGATTTCACCATGGGAATCAGCCCTGGTAACGTGTTAAATTTCAACAACACGAACCAGTTCAACGTCAACGTGTTCGATCAGATCAAGAAAAACTACCCGAATCTGAAAATCGTTACGATTCCGGAATTCGCTCTGAACGGCGGCGGCAGCGCGGGCGGCACAGAGCTGGTTCAGTTGATCGCGAACAACGTCGAAGGACAGCGCACTTGCGAGGCGGCGTTCACCGAGAAGATGCGAGCGCACGCAATGGTGACGAAAACCTCTTCGTGGGAACAGAAGAAAAGCCAAGGCACTTGGGGTGTGATTTTCTATCGCCCTGTGTTCGTGGCTCAGATGTACGGCGCGTAAAGCGTCCGCACGTGTGTGATTGGTAACTCAGGCCCCTTCGGCGTGTACGAGGGGGCCTTTGCATCTCGAGTAATCGGTCGAAATCTCGAAGCGCTCGCCCCTTTCGCTTCCGGCCTGTCCGGCCCTGGCACGTGGCGCGCGGGAGACGGTGGATTACTACAAGGTCGGTTTGGTTGGGGCAACCCCGACACCGGCCTAGTTCTCAACATTCCCTCCACGCCGGCCGATGCACTTGGCGTAGTAATTCCCCTTCAATCAGTCAATGGCGCTAACGGCGGCGTAGTGGGTGGTCCCGCGGCATTTGGCGGCCCTCAAGCGCGCTGGACATGGCAGACATGGGATAAGGCGGCTCGCGCGTGGCGGCTACGCGCCGGGCTCGTCGTTACGCTGATGTCTAGCGGAAATTTTTGGTTGCGCTTTCCCAGCGGCGCAAGCTATGGTAGCCGCGTTTACGCTTCACCCACAGATGGATCAGCGTTATCCGGTCCCGTAGGCGGCGCTGTGCAAACCCCTTGGTTTGTGTGTAGTGAGGCGGGGCCGGGCAATTTAGCAATGGTAAGCTCGAGTGCATTATTTGGAGGTTGAAATGGCAAACGAAGTTGTAGCAGTTGGGTGTCGGCTCCCGTTGGGGCTCGTATTGGAAGTCGGTCTGCAGACCACCGTAAATGGCGGTCCGCACAATCGCCCGATCGAGCAGGTACGCAAGCTGGGCAGCTACCAGCGTTTCGTGCTTCGCGGTACGCGCGCGCATACGGCGGATATGCGACGTCAGGGTATCGCCACGCCGGCTATGTTGAATGTCCAGCCGTTCATCAATCCGAACGTGCCTCGGGCACTGTGGGATCAATGGGTGAAGGAACACAAGGACTCGCCGGTGCTGAAAAACAACGAAATTTTCGAAGTCAAGGGCGGAGGCGAGGCGAATAGCAAAGCTGCGTCGTTGGATGCCATGGCAGCGTCGCCCGCGCCGTTCAGTCCCGTAGATCCATCCAAACCAGTCAAATTTGGGCAGGATGAAGTTACTAAGGCCGTGTTTGACTGAGATTCTGCGATGCCTGTTGTTCCATGCCCAGCGCCATGTCCACCTATCGTTACCGGGGTAGTTCAATTCTCTAGTAGCGAATTCGTGGCGTTGTGGCCGGAATTCACGGGCATCGCACTTGGAGCACAGCAGAACGCGTTTGCTATCGCGACGCTGTTGCTCAACAACTCCTGCGGATCTTTAGTGCAAGATGCGAATTTACGCATGACGCTCTTGTATCTGTTGACCGCCCATATCTGCTTCTTGAACTCTGGCACGAACGACGGAGCGGGCAAGATAACACCCGCGCCGGGAATTGTGGGCCGAATAGATTCCGCTAGCGAAGGATCGGTGAGCGTCTCTGCGACATACGCTTCGACGGTCGGGCAGAGCATGGCGTTTTTCATCCAAACGAAGTACGGCGCACAGTTCTGGCAGATGACTGCGCAGTATCGGACCGCACGTTACATTGGGCCACCTTCATTTGGTCCGAATGGCCCCGGATATCCTTGGCCCGGCTCAGATTGGCTGGAATGAAACCCACGAAGTTGAATAAACGTCTCGCAGAGATCGGTCGAAAGATCGGCAATGGCGGCACTGTGCGCGTGGGATTTCTGGAAGACGCAACATACCCCGCCTCGGAAGTAGGTGCGGATCGGTTGATGAAGGGGCTTGATAAGCTTAACCGAGTTGGCCCGTTTCAAAAGGGTGAGCGGCCCTCCAGTTTGCGCGACTATCGCAAGGCCCGCAAAGAAAGGCAACAGTCGTTCGTTGGACCGCCGAAGCCGCCAGTAACGTTATATGTTGCTACCGTGGCGTGGTGGAACAACAACGGTAACGCTCGAATTCCGGCGCGGCCATTCTTCAGCAATATGATTGCCGAGAAATCCCCTTCGTGGGGATCTGAATTGGCTGTGATGTTCCGAGACTCCGGGTATAACTCGAAGGTTGCATTAAATTTGCTTGGCACGCGCATTAACGATCAGTTGGTACACGCCATCGTTTCGTGGCCCGCGGATAACTCGCCGCTCACTGTAGCGATAAAGGGATTCAACAAGGGGCTCATCGATTCTGGCGTTATGCAGCGTTCTACGTCGTTCGAGGTTAGATCGTGAATCTCCATGGACTCGTGCGCGGCGCTATTACTTCGGTGAATCCCGATATCCCGATCGTGTGGAAAGCATCAACGGGTAACACCGTAGCGGTAGGGGGAAAACAAACTCCCGCGTATGCTGCTCCAGCGACGGTGCAGGGACAAGTGCAAGCCACGCCCGCAGAAATGCTCAAAAAGTACAATTACTTGCAGGGGCAAGGAATATACAGAACTGTGTATTTCTACGGCCAAGTGCAAGCCATCAACCGCGTGGGGGCCAAGGGCGGCGACATTTTGCAGTTTCCCGAAGTTCCCGCGGGAACTACTCGGTCGTGGCTTGTTGTGCAAGTGCCTGAGCAATGGCCGGATTGGTGTTGCGTGTTGTGTTGTCTACAGCTTGATCCGGCCAATCCATGAGCGGATATTCAATCGAGCCTGTACAGCAGGACGTGTATGCGGTGCTCCAGCCGTTCATTATGTCGGTGACGGGACTTGCCCAAGAGTTGGTTATCCAGGGATTGCCAAATCGTAGCGCCATGCCGCCCGCGTCGCCTGGATTTGTCATGATGCAGATTACGCGTACGCCCCGGTTGCGCACGAATATAGCTCGATGGGATATGGAATCCAACGATCCCACGACGGAGACTATCGAGCAGGGTACGGAGCTTATCTTACAGATCGATTGCTACGGCGCGAGCGCGGGCGATTGGTCCGTGATGCTCTCTACGCTTCTGCGCGACGACGCGGGGGTTGTGGCCCTGACTCCTACGTGCGCACCGCTATACACAGATGACCCTATTCTCGCCCCTTTGGACGATAGCGAGCTGCAGTACGAGCAACGGTGGATGACTATATCTCATCTACAGTACAACCCAGTGACTACTGCCCCTTTGCAAACGGCCAGTTCAGCGACAGTGGATCTCATCAACGTAGACGCTACCTATCCCGTTTAACATATATCGTGCTATAGTGGCGGAAGCCATTTCGGAGCTTGTTCCATGAACTCGATTCCCGCATCAACATTCGTCAACGCGATTCCAGGCGTCTTGGGTGCTGGCGGAAATCCGCTCTCGCTCAATGCCGTGTTCGTGGACAATAGCGGTGACACGTCCATTCCAATTGGGACAGTGCAAGCTTTTCCAAGTCTCACCGCGGTCCAGAATTGGTATGGCGCGAACTCTGTTCAGGCTGCAATGGCCGCCCCCTACTTCGGCGGATTCATCGGGGCATCTTCGCTTCCCAGCTTGCTCTATTTCGTGCAAGAGAATACCGGCGCGGTTGCCGGATATCTGCGGGGTGGATCACTGGCGGCCTTGACGCTTACGCAGCTTCAGGCACTCAGCGGTGTTCTCACTCTCGTCATTGACGGCGTTTCGACCACCTCTGCGGCGATCGATTTGGCCGCTGCGGCGAGCTTCACGGCTGCGGCTGCGCTAATTCAGACGGGTATCCAGGCCGGAACTCCTGCGAGCACAGCCACGTGTACTTACGACTCGCTGCGTGCGGCGTTCGTGGTCCATAGCCCCACTACTGGCGGCACAAGCTCCGTATCGTTTGCGACCGGCACATTGTCGGCTGGACTGAAGCTTACCGCGGCCCTCGGAGCGGTAAAGTCGGCGGGAGCTGCAGCGACGACCCCAGCCGCCGTGATGGATTCAGTGGTGAATGCCACGCAGAATTGGGCCACGTTTACCACGATATCCGAACCCGATCTGAACACTAAGCTTGCGTATGCCGCGTGGGTGCAGACCACGCAGCAACGCTACGCGTACTTTGCCTGGGATTCGGACGTAACTCCTACGACGAGCCCCACCGCTTCGGGTTCGTTCGGCGCATTAGTTAATGCTTCGGCTGACTTCGGCGTGGCGCCAATTTGGGATCCCACAGGTTTGCATGCGGCGTTTGCTTGTGGCATCGCGGCGTCGCTCAACTTCAATCAGCGTAATGGTAGCACCACGTGGGCATATCGTAGCCAAGCCGGGCTCATCCCAGCGGTTACGGATCTGACCACGTACACCAACCTCAAAGCCAATGGGTACAACTGTTACGCTGCAGTGGCGACAGCGAACCAAAATTTCCAATGGTTTCAACCGGGGCAGATTTCTGGCGTGTGGCTGTGGATTCAGCCATACATCAACCAAATATTCTTCAACTCTCAGCTGCAGCTCGCGTTGGCAGAGTTGGAATCGAATGTTGGCGCGATTCCGTACAACCGCCAGGGGTACACCTTGATCCGCCAGGCGTGTATGGATCCCATCAATCAGATGCTGAATTTCGGCGGGATCCAAGCGGGCGTCGCATTGAGCGCTGCGCAGCGCCAGGAAGTCAACACTGCCGCGGGCGCCAATATTGCCGACACGCTGACCAATACCGGTTGGTATCTGCAGATCACGCCGGCGACCGCACAAGTGCGTGTTGCGCGCACATCGCCGCCCATCACTCTGTGGTACACAGACGGTGGTTCGATCCAACAGATTTCGCTCAATTCTATTGACGTGGAGTAACCCACAGTGGATATAACCTCGGCCAATGCCGTATTTACGCTCAGCATTCCTGGCGTGCTGGGTGCTGACGTCATCATTCAGGGGTTCGCTGTTGATGACATGTTTGCTTCCGAAGTAGCGGAGTCATCCGAGGCGCGCATGGGTGCGGATGGTCGTCTATCCGCGGGTTTCACTCCGTACCCGGTAAAAATGCCGGTGCGGCTGCAGCCCGACAGCGACAGCGTAGACGTGTTCGAGCAGTGGGATTCCGTGAACAAACAGCTGAAAACATCGAACGTTGCCCAGGGTAACATCGACTACTTCTCTGTGGGCAAGGTATACACCTTGACCAATGGCTATCTAACGCGCGTCACTCCGTTCGCGAGCGCCAAGAAAGTTCTTGAACCCACCGAGTGGGAAATCACGTGGGAACTTACCACGGTCTCCCCCACAGTGTGATGAGCCATGCGTCGCGCACAGAAGCTCACCATTACGGCGGAGGGCCGTGATAAGGGAAAGACGTTTGTCATAACGGAAATGGATGCCGTTTCCGGCGATGATTGGGCTATGCGCTGTATCTTTGCGCTAGCCAATGCTGGCGTACCCGTCATTGAAGCGATACGTCAAGCGGGTATGGCTGGGCTCGCTCAGCTAGGTCCGGATATCTTTGCGTACGCCAAGTACGATGAGATGAAACCCCTGCTTGATCGCCTGTGGGATTGTGTGGCATTTCTCAAGGAGGAGGGCCATCCGCCCATGGTGGGCAAGTTACGTGACTCTCAGGTTGAAGAGTCGGGTACGATCTTGTGGCTCAAGCTCGCGGCATTCCAGCTTCACACGGGTTTTTCTTGGGCCGGCTCGCCCCTGACTTCGGCAGAGTTAAGCGTGTAGCCGGCCTGATAGATTACGTCAACGTATCCAAGTTTATAGGAATGTTGGTTTCGAGTGGTAAGGCAACGCTGATCGAGCTGCAGACTGTGTACGGTGTCAAGGACGCGTATGATTTGTTCGAGATCGTTGCGGTTGATTTAACAAACCATCGGAAGCTAACAGAACATGTCCGGAACCGTACTTGACTCGTTTGTTGTTACGGTAGGGTTGGATCCGGCCGCATACAAACAAGGACAAAAAGAAGCCGACAAGCTCCAAGAGCAAACCGTCGAGGGGCTCAAGCGTACTGGCACGCAAGCCACCAACGCGCAGCGCAAAGCAGAACAGGACGCAGCCCGAGATCGCCGCAAGGCTGCGCGCGACAAAGAGCGCGAGGAGCGGCTAGCTCAGATCCGCGCACAAAAGGCCCGCAAGCAGCAAGAGAAGGAAACTCTGGAAAGCGCGGAGCAGTTGCAATCCAAGCTCGTGGGGATTGCCAAGACTGCCGCGGGTATGGCGCTAGGTTTCGAGGGACTTACCGGTCTCATAAACTTCGTAGGCAACCTGAACCAAGCCAACGCGGACCTTGGCCGTACCGCATCGAATCTGGATCTCAGTTCCCACGCGTTGAACCGCGCGGGTAACGCCGTTGAGCTTGCAGGAGGTAAAGCCGAGGACGCACAAGCAGCGTTCGCACAGCTCTCGCAGTCTGTAACCAACCGTAACCTCGGGTTGGGGCTTTCGCCGCTATTGATACGCCTGCAGCGCGAGCAAGTAGCGTACATCGATCAGTCCACGGGTAAAATGCGTGATCAAGTGCAAGTGTTTGAAGACCTTGCCAACGCCATGAGCCAGTATGATCGTGCCACAGCCCACAACTATCTCGTCAACGCTGGTCTGTCTGAGGGGTTCATAAATTACCTGCTGACGGAGAAGTCTGCCCGCGAAGCTTTGAATGCTGAGGCGGAGAAATCCAACAGACTGACGGACACATCCACGAAGCGGGCTGCGGCAGCTCAGAAGAATTTCCGTGCATTCAAGCAGGACGTGACGGGCGGCGTTGGTGCCGTGTGGGATAAGATCCTGTCAGGCGATTGGTCCATAGCCCCCGCTACTCAGTTACCCGAACTAATGGATACGTGGGAAGGACCGCCAGGTAGCGCCAACCGGAAGCCTCGCAATAATCCGGGCAATCTTAAAGAGGTTGGAGGCAAGCGATTTCGCGATTTTAGCACGGAAGCGGAGGGTATTGCCGCGGCTAGTCATCAGCTCGATTTGTACGCTCGTCGTGGAATCAACACTATCGCCGGCATCATTAAGACCTACGAGGGACGCGACGCACCCGGCAATCGTAACAACGTCCCGGCGTATATCTCCGATGTGGCGAGGCGTACGGGTATTCCGGCCGATCGCCCGCTGACTCCCGAGGACCGCGTTGCAGTGTTGCGTGCAATGTTTTGGCACGAGGGATCTGGAGATTTCGACCCGGCGAAGATAGCCGCGGCCATTGGGGCGGGCGGTGCAGCTGCTACCGTGTCGCAAGGATTGACCCCATCGCCGGGCGTTGTGTCGTCCGCTACTAACACTTCGTCATCTCAGAGTGTTAGGTACGATACGCAGATCGGATCCATAAGCGTCCACACGCAAGCGACAGACGCGGATGGTATCGCCAACGGGATTGGGGGCGCTATTCAACGCAAGAATATCGGCATGGCGTCACAGGCTGACAACGGGCAATCGTAATGCCACTCCCAACCATACCTGTATCGCCGTTCCCGAATGTGCCGAATGCGCCCGGAGTGCCGCAGATAGCGCGATCTCCAACTGCGCCCGTCACCCCTACGCCATCGCTTGGCACCGGAGCACCGCAGGGCACACTGTGGCAATCGTCGCAGGTAAAGCCCAAATGGGGCATATTGGACAGTACCGGCAAGCCTGTCATCACGCCTGATTCGTTCATCAATTTCGACAATCGCAACGAGTGGGTAATAACTAACGCTCCAGTGCAAGCGGGGGCGTTTGCGTCTTATAACAAAACAATCGTTCCCTACGACGTTGCGTTGCGTTTGCGCAAGGGCGGAACGTTGCAGACACGTACGGAATTCCTGAAGCAAATTGAGCGAATAGCCGGGGATACAAATCTCTACACTGTTTTGACTCCGGAAAAGTCGTATCCTGACGTTAATGTTGTGCGCTTCGAAGTCACACGCCGCGGGGTTCATGGTGCTTATTTGTTGGCGGAAGTTGATATTTTCTTTAAGCATGTGCAGCAAGTCACGGCTCAATACTCCACGGCTGCAGCGGCCACGCAGAACGCCCAAACACCGGCTGCGCAACCTCCCGTAAACCAAGGACGTGTGCAGCCTGCACCAGTAAATTTCATTGCGTCTCAGCAAGCCTCGCAAGCCATAACGCAAGCGCTGAATCCTAACGCGGGGCTATGATATGCAACAGATTCCGTTAGCTGCCGAGCCTTCCCAACAACTAAGTATTACGCTAGATAATCAGGCTTGCGCCATAAACGTATATACGTTGGGCGCCAAGCTATACATGGACCTTGCATTTAACGGCACCAACGTTATAAACACGCGTCCATGCTTATACGGAAATCTCATGTTACAAGACGCCGGTTATTACGGTTTCGCGGGAGATTTCACGTGGGTGGATACGAATGCTGGCCCAACGGTACCCCCTACTGATCCCGTGTTTTCGGGACTTGGTACGCGATATCAACTCATATATCTTGAAACGTCTGACTTGTCATGACGGTCAAGAGCTTCACACAGAAACAGCTGCGCGTAACGTTCACGCTATCTAACGGTGCGACGTTCTCTAACAGCGGGTCCAATGTTCTAGCGGTTACTGGTCTGCGCACTCTAGTGCATGTGCAAGCGTCTCAGTTTCCGGCGTTTCCCGAGGCTGAGCTTCAAATATTTGGAATGCTACAGTCAGACATGAATGCGCTGACTGCCATCACAGGTAACTACTCGCTACAGTTTTTACCTAATTCGGTGCTGATAGAGGCGAACTCTGGTAGTGGGTGGAGCGCCGTATTCGCCGGCCAAATAATGACCGCTGGCCCGGACTACAGCGGAGCACCCGACGTGAGCCTACGCGTGACAGCACAAGCGCTAGGTTTCCAACTATTGAGCCCAGCAACCCCCACGTCGTACACCGGTCCAACAGACATAGTTACGATTGTATCCACATTATGTGCCAAGATAGGATGCGCGTTCGAGAATGATGGCGCACAAGCAACACTTACTGATCCATATTTTTCGGGTACCCTGGCGGATCAGCTGAAGACTGCCGTGGAACACGCTGGCGTTGGGTTGTACATGGAGTTCGGCGCATCCAAGACTGCGGTGCCCGTCCTCGTGGTAATACTGCCCAAGGGCCAAGCCCGCAAAGTGCCAGTGTGGACACTCTCGCCGCAAACTGGCTTGATCGGCTATCCGTCTCGAGATGGTCGCGGATTCGTCGCGGCCCGAACATTGTATAACCCTGCGTATCGGTTCGGCGGTCTCGTGAATCTATCCAATGCCGGTATACCAACGGGCGTTCCAGGTCAAGCGTATTTGAACATTCCCGGCAATTGGGTGATATACCAGCTGTCCCATTCGCTCGAGGCAAACAAATTGGACTCCGGTGCGGCGTGGTTTAGCGACATTATGGCGTACCCGCCTGGGAGCCTGCAGCCGTGACGACTGGCGTTTTTGGAATGCAGGATCCGGCCACGACGGCCAATGAGTACAACGCGCTTGTATTCGTGATACGACAGCTCCTCGGGCGCGTACAGACGGTCTCGCTTGTCCGGGTGGAGAAGTGCTCGAACTCGGGCGGCGTCACCCCCGTGGGCACCGTAGACATGACTGTGCTGGCCAATCTGATGACCGGTAACCGGCAACCGGTGCCGCATGGGATCTTGACCAATCGCCCCTATCTAAGAGTTCAGGGCGGCGCTAATGCGGTCATCATTGACCCGCAGCCAGGGGATTTGGGGCTCGCGGTTTTCTGCTCTCGAGATAGCTCTGCAGTCATTGCCGCGAAGGGGCCGGCGAATCCCGGTAGTTTCCGCCAATTTGATTGGGCTGACGGGTTATACTTGGGTGGAGTCCTAAATGGCACCCCCGAGCAATACGTCCAGATGTCTGCGGCGGGAATTTCGATCGTATCACCAACGCAGATAACGCTACAAGCTCCTACCGTGAACATTCAAGCCTCGTCTAGTGTGACGATCAATAGCCCAGCCAATACCATTGAGGGTGGGGGCACATCCATCGATGGTAAGCCGTTCTTGCCGCACCATCATGGCGGCGTACAGACTGGCGGCAGCAATACGGGCGGCGTTACGTGAACACGTTACTCCTCGCCGTAGACACGTGGGATCTTGTGCTAGATGCCTCGGGAAATATTGCCATGGCGTCAGATCCATACTCGATCGCGCAAGATGTCGCAAGCGCGTTGCGGTTGTTCCTTGGCGAGCTATGGTACGACACGACTAAGGGTATTCCGTATTTGCAACAAATTCTAGGTGAGACGCCGCCCCTCATCATGTTCCAACAGTACTTAGAGGATGCTGCGCTTACCGTGCCACAGGTTGCTACGGCCGTCTGCGTCGTGGAATCATTCAACACGCAAACACGCACCGTTGTGGGACAAGTGCAGTTCACAACGACTAACGGCCAAACGGGAACCGTATCGCTATGACCGACGTTACCAGCGTTCCTCCCATTGAGTTTACCCCCACGGGTTTGGTAGTCCCGCAGGAATCGGCCATATTGGCGGGCGTACAAACGGACTACAATGCCGCGTTTGGTGGTAACCTTAACCCCGCGCTCGAGACTCCACAGGGGCAGCTTGCAACATCTACCTCTGCAGTCGTTGCAAACAACAACGCAGTGTTTGCCGAATTCGTCAATCAGGTAGATCCGGACAACGCGCAAGGGTTCATGCAAGACGCCATTGGGCGTATATATTTCCTGACTCGCTCGCCAGGAGCCCCCACGGCTGTGCAATGTCTGTGTGTGGGTGCGAACGGCACTGTCATACCCGTGGGGGCGCTAGCTCAGGATACGAGCGGCAACATCTACATTTGCACACAACCCGGCACTATCCCAATTGGCGGCTCGATCACACTATCGTTTGCGAACATCGTGAACGGACCCGTTGCCTGTCCGGCAAACACTCTGACGAAGATTTACCAAGCTATATCTGGCTGGGATACCATCAATAACGTAGCCGATGGCATTATCGGACGAAATGTTGAATCGCGCGCGGAGTTCGAGTTTCGCCGTAAGCAGTCAGTCGCGCTCAATGCGCACGGCTCGCTAGATTCCATTTACGCCGCGGTGTTCAACGTTGCAAACGTTCTTGACGTGTACGTCACAGAAAACGTTACGGGCGGGACTATCACCGTGGGAGCTACTAACTACCCGTTGGTTGCGCACTCGCTCTATGTTGGCGTGGCTGGCGGCGCTGCGGCTGATATAGCTCAAGCTATCTGGAGCAAAAAGGACGTAGGTTGCAATTATAACGGCAACACGACTGTGTCTGTAACGGATACCGTAGGTTACAATCCTCCATATCCCACGTACGCGGTTACATTCAACATACTGACCAACACGCCTATATTGTTTGCGGTACAGATCGCGAACACACCCAACTTGCCGGCCGATATTGTAACGTTGGTTAAGAACGCAATCATTGCGTCATTCAATGGTACGGATGGGAGCGCCAAGTGTCGCGCGGGTGCGGTCATCCTGGCCGCTAAATTTTACGCCGGCATTATCGCCATAGGCCCGCAAGTAGAAGTGCTCTCCATTTTGTTGGGAAGTTCATCTCCCACGTTGACTAGCCAGTTGATGGGAATTGATCAAGAGCCCACCATTACGGCCGGCAATATAGCGGTGTCACTGGTATGACTTGGAACCGCGTTGACGGAGGCGTTTTCCCTGGCTCGCAGGTTGTTGGCGATGTCGCCATTATTGACGCCAACCATATCGCTGTTGTTACGCAGAACGGCCACACTGGATATTCTTCGGATGGCGGCGCCACGTGGGTTAATTCTGGTGTTCCGCTAGCGGGAGTTACATCCTGCGATTCCTGTAGGTATGCCGTAGGCGTAATTCTTACGTTGTGCGAGGTTGTTGGGGGTCGAAAGCTCGCCCGTTCCGTGGATAACGGCCACACGTGGAGTGACGTGACGCCAGCCGCGTTTACCGGCTCTACTGATTTACTCAATCAGCCTCAATACTCTACGTCGCTCTCGCTTTGGCTCATGTTCTCCAGTTTGGTAGGGGCGCCTCCGTCCACGGTATATACGTCTCCTGACGGCATAACATGGACAGAAGTTGATTTTTCCAATGGTGACGACACCTTATATAATTTTCTCATACTCGGCGCAGACATAGTTGATGTGGCGGGAGCGTGCGTAGTTGTAGGGACTGCAGGCGTAGGCGTTACGTCATTCGGCACTATATTACGCAGCACAGATGGCACAACGTGGGATGTCGTGCTATCCGAAGTTTCAGGGTTAGCAGTATTTCACTCTATTGTCAAAGTAGGTGGCGTGTTAAACGCCGTGGGTTCGGAGGGGCCGGACAATGCTACTCAATGGAATTACGCGTCTACAGACAATGGAGTTACGTGGACCGAAAAAACAAACCCAAGTAGTTCCTCACATCCGTGGGCTACTACCCAAGCCTTCGTTGGCTCAAAATTTATAACCGGATTTGATCCCGATACTTTCCAATCTGTATCCAACTCAACAGATGTTACGAATTGGACTATAGCCCCGATTAGTCAGGCGGCATTTACGCTATCGTCAGACGGGACTACGGCTTACGCCTACGGTGGCAATGACATATTGGCTAGCACAGATGCTGTTACGTGGGATGAAGAGTTAACCTTCGAATCTTCCGGATTCATTCAACAGATTAGGATAGGATCGGGCATAACTATCGCCGTGGGCATAGGCGACGGTGACGGTGGTATTTGGCTACGCAACGGCAGCGGACCCGTACTCATCGCAGTACCGGATGTTGTGGGAGACACCCTATCAACAGCCGGTACTGTCGTAACAGCTGCCACTCTCGTCGTGGGCACGCTGACTCCCGTGTACAATCCTTCGGTGCCATTTGGTTCCGTAGTTTCGCAGAGTCCTATAGCGGGCACCATGGTGTTAGCTGGAACGCCCGTATCGCTGACGATCTCTGCTCCCGCGGAAGCTGGCTTCGATGTATTTGCCACAGTTATAAGTCAGTACGCTAATAGCCCCACGCTGTTGCAGCTTGTTCAGAATATTGAGACATACCTAGACCAGACGATCAATTTCGCGCAGTTTTACGCTTACATCTGGAATGTTGCTACAGCCGTGGGATTCGGTCTCGATATTTGGGGCAAGATTGTTGGTGTTGGCCGCACGCTATTGGTAGAGGGTACTGTCACTATCCTTGGCGACGACGATTACCGCACGCTCGTGTTGACTAAAGCGCTAGCTAACATCCTGGCCACTACGGCGCCGTCGTTTAACCAATTGCTGAGTAACTTGTTTCCAGGCCAGAGATGTTACGTTACTGACCTTGGCAATATGCAAATGGGTGTCGTATTTGAATTTCTACTGACGCCCGTGCAATTGGCTATTGTGACGCAATCGGGAGTGTTTCCGCATCCTGCGGGGGTCAAAACGAACATCATTTCTATCGACGCGGCGCACACGTTTGGTTTCAACGGTTCAGGATTGCAGCCCTTTAATCAGGGTACGTTCTACAATTAGAGGTTTGTGAGATGCCCATTCCTACGCCAGATTTAATAACCGAAGCGTTTGGCGCGAGCGCTGTTGATATAACTTTACCTATTCCGGTAGCCGACCCAGGCGGCGGTGCGGCATCGTTTACGCTGGGGTTTCCGCATGTCACGAAGCTGCCAATTAGTAGCGGCGGTGTTCCGCCTGACGTGGAGGATGTAAACGGCATCCTTCACATGGTGTCGGCGTATGCCGCGTATCTTGGCGCGGGCCAGCTGTTCCCGTTCAACGCGACGCTCGCCGCAGCCATGGGTGGATACGCCAATGATGCGCTTATTTCGATGGCGGACGGTAAGGGATACTGGCGTTGCGTGACGGCAAACACAACAGTTAATCCGGATACGCCCACGCCACCTTCGTTAGATTGGGTACCGCTGGGGTGCACGGAAGAAATCTCCATACCAGTAACGACGGGTACGCGTGTATTGTCCGCAGCGGAAGCTCGTTGTTCCACTATCATCATAACGGGCACACAGTCCGGAGACGTAGTCATACAAGTCCCGTTGTGGGCTGGAGCACGTTGGAAGTTCATAAACAACGTTGCTTTGACCGGTCTTAGCGTTACCGTAAAAGGGCCATCCGGAACGGGATTTGTGCTTCAGCAATCAACTGCTTCCGTGGGGGATCTCAGCTCGCCTGTAGGCATATGGTGCGATGGCACCAATGTGTACGGCGAGTTCGCGTCTCTTCATTCGCCTCAGCTCCAGGGAAGTCCGACATGCCCTTTACAAACACCAGGCAATAACTCCACGCTAATTGCTAATTGCCACTACGTGGATAGTGCCGGATTTGCTCCAGAAGCTTCTCCAACGTTTACCGGAAACCCCACGGCTCCGACACAATCGGCTGGAGACTCTAGCACTAAATTGGCTACTACGGCGTTTGTAAACCCTCCAGGCTCGGTGGTTACTGGTGGCGGTCCGTGGAACGAAGTTCGCGCCAGCGGAGCCATCGAAAAATGGGGTAAAGCTACATACACAACTAACACCGGGGCGCAATCGGTTGTATTCTCTACCGCGTTTCCCACCGCATGCGAAGTCGTCATGTTTTCCGAGGAGGCTGCTTCTATCGGTTGGGATACGTGGATCGTCGCCGGTTCGATCAGCACGACAGGTTTCCAGTTCAATGATGATGCAGCTTCGGGCAATACCGTAACCCTCCATTGGCGCGCGATAGGACATTGATGCCGTGAGCGATATTGACGAGAAATCTATAATGCTGGGGCAGCACGAGGCTAGATTGGACAACGTTGAGAAAACGCTAAACGAGGTTAGAGACGATGTAAAACATCTCGTGTCCATGATGGAGCGCACCAAGGGGTCGTGGAAAACTCTCGTGGCGATCGGGGGTATTGCCACGTTTGTTGTAGAGGTTGTTCATCAAGTTGTTGATTGGTTGCACAAATGACGCGAGATGATGCGATTACGTTGATGCTACGGCTAGAGGGCGGATACGCCGACGTGAAGGGCGACCCCGGCGGCCGAACGAAGTACGGCATTACGCAAGCAACCTTGACTGCTCAACGGGCCGCAAACCATAACCTTCCGCTAGATGTAACCGACTTGAGTATCGGACAAGCCGCATCAATATACCGCATTGTCGATTGGGAGGTTATGCGGTGCGACAACCTTCCGCCCGCGCTAGCGGCGCTCATGCTGAATTCGGCCGTGAACCAAGGCGAGCCCACAGCCGTAGCGCTACTGCAGGAGTGCGTGAAAGTACCCGTGGATTTCGTGATGGGGCCGCGTACGCTCGAGGCTGTGCAGGCGTGGCGCTCGCCTTACATGCCTGAGCAGACGCTAGCAGAGGAGTACGCCGCCCATGTCGGGGTAAAGTACGCCTCACTGTACGCCCGCCAAGGACAGTTCGAGCTAGGTTGGATGCGGCGGCTATTGCGAGTTTATACGCTGGCTGTCACTGACGCTTAGTCTGAGTAGTATCTCTCTATCGGCGTGCGCCTGCTTGGCGCATTGACGGATCCATTCCGCCAACGTTCCGGGGTATCCTGGGGGCCGCGTATCTTTCATATGTTATTTCCTCAGCGGGATAATCAGTCCGGCTCGCGCGGTGAACTGCTCGCGCGGCCCTTGGATCTCGCCGTAGCGCCGAAATCCCCCTTCCTGCCAACCGCCGTGATCCAAGGCAACCCCCTCGCCAATCTCCACGTAGGCGTGGGGTAAATCCCAGTGCAGTAGGATGCTCACGATCTCGACGCCGTAGTCGGGTTGGCCGTCGTGCGCGAAGTGTTGCGTCAGATGTGACTTGTGCTCGATCTCGGGGCGGACCGAGTTGGGCACGAGCGTACAGCCTGACAGTGCGAGAACGAAGATGGGGAGCAGAAGTTTCATCGCGTTTCGTCCTCGACACCGGCAACGGCACTCGCAGCGCATGCAATTTGCGCACGCGTGGGTACAGTCACAAGTTTTCATAGATTACCTAAATTCCAATTGCCTTTGGTGGCATCAATAGCCTGGTTATATTCCGAGTTACTTTTCAGCTTGCCGTTATCATCGCGGGGCGCGTTTAGATCATACGCGGCGATACTACCAACATGACGAAACCCGCGAAAGCCGTTCTCATCTCTGACGTAGACGTGAAGCGCTTCAAACATTCGGCCTGGATCTCGCACGGTACAATGGTGGAGTTCGCCCGCCGCTATAATCACCTCAAGCTGGGCAAGAGTAGTAACATTCATCGCGTCTCACTCCCGTATCTGATGGGAGACAGTATACTGACCGCTACGTCAGTTTGCAAGCCTCTGGACCGTGATGCCGCTCACAGCTTATACTCGACGGTGCCGTACTTTAGGAGTGCCCACCGTGAAGCATCTCGAGACCTACCTTGCGCACTATGCGGCTGTCGTCGCTGGCACCGCTGCCACTGTGGCGTCGTTCAAACCTGCCTTTCTGGTCACGCTCCTGCCATTCCTCGGCCCCCACGCCTCCGCCGTTATCGGCGGCGCTGCGGCGATCGTAGCGCTCCTCCACGCTCTCGGTATCGACCCGGCACCGGCCGCTAAAGCGCTCCTGTGCGCGGTCCTCGTGGGTGCTGCACTCCCAGGCTGCGCACTGACGCCTGCGCAGGCTCGAGCCGCGGCGCCGTTCATCGAAGCAGCCGTGGATGTGGCAGTCGCTACGGCCGAAGCACAGGGCCTACAAGCCTGGCAGATTAATGCCATTGCCAAACTTGCCTTGGTTGCGGACCAAGGCGCCTCCGCCAGTCTCAACGCGATTGCCGCGGTCGTGAACGATCAGTTGGCCAAGCTGAACCTACCCGCAGGCGACATGGCTGCGGCGCGAGTCCTTCAGGATGCGCTCAAAATCGCCATTGAGACGAAACTACAGGCGGATCCTGCAGCCGCACAGTTTCAGGCAGCTGCGGCGCTTGTGATTCGAGACGTAATCAACGCGACAGGTGGTTAGTGTTTCTGACGCAGCTCGAGCTGATCGCGGACCCCAAGCCCGATCTATGGACGCTAAAAGCGCCTCTTTGGTGGGATGATCCGGTCTACGGTGGTCTGACGGTCCCGGCCGGTTTCGTTACGGATCTAGCCAGTATCCCACGCGCGCTCCGGGGGCTCCCATTCCTTGATCCCAACGGACTCAGCAGACGCCCCGCGGTTATCCACGACTGGCTATACGGCAGTGTGGAGGGGCGTGCTAGGGGCAAGCAGTTCGCGGATAGCTTTCTGAGAGATGCGCTATTGTCCGAGGGCGCGCGCCCATCCGTTGCTCAAACCTTTTACCTTGCGGTGCATTGGTTCGGGCAGTCCGGATGGGATCTCGATGGTCGCCAGCTAGCCGAGTTCGGGAAACACACCGGATAGCGGTCAACGTTCGAAAATTCGTTCGTTTCGAACATCGCTCGCGGTGCGGAATTCTTCGCCATCTTGGAGTACGAACGGTTTTGCAGTGCACCGCTGGCCCGCGGCGCCGCTGATTCGATAATCTATGCCGTCTACGGATACAACGGACTCCGTACGAGTCATCCGCCAGTTGTCAGGTTGTGTTCCGTTTCCGTTCCAATTCTTGAGGCGCCACACGAACCCGCGAGGGGCAGGTAACGCAACCCGCCGCCCATCCTCCAGAACGCGCACAATGCGCTCGTGATATCCGCCCTGCTTCATCGTTACGCTTTTTGCGAGTTTCATGCGGCGATCTCCAGTCGATGGGGCAGACTATACTGACCGTTCCGTCAGTTGTCAAGCGTTGCCCGCCGCTCGCGTTTCGTCATCCCACCCAACCTGGCGCGGTACCGGGCGCGCTCTGCGGCTCGTAAGCGTTCGGCGTGTCTAGCGTAGTACCGGTCTGCGGCCCGCTTACGCGCCTCGGGCGAGCCCCTGCCGCTACTCATTCCCATTTCCCATGACGGTAGGTCTCCTCGGCCGCGGGGGCTCGTATGGGCCAGGGGCGGCCCCAATCATCAACAGCCCACGGCTTGCCGGCGTTCACGATCGAGAGATACTCTGCGGTACTCCCGCGGCCCTCCTCGACTTCGCACACGATCTCGTCGTGCGTGTGCATCACGGGCAGGTAGATTCCCCCCTCGTCGAGCGTAACGAGCGAATCAGCTTGGAACTCGCGCGAGACTTTCGCTACAACATTCTGCGTCTCCACGCCGCCGTAGAGATACATTTTAATCCAACCTATGGGACCTTTTTGGGCGTTTGAATTCCACCCGTAATATGATAACTCCAACTCCCAAGGGCTCGCGTACTCACGCGCAGACGGTCGTAGTTCAGGCTGATGGTATACAAGGGGATCACCGTCACCAGGCGGCATGCAATAGAGTACGTCACCGTGGCACATAAACCGAACCCCTCGGTAGCCGTAACACACGCCACGGTGAAGGACTGCGGAGATAGCGGCACCCTCCAAGCCAAATAGCTCAGGCCGCTCTTCGTGGGTGAATTTGCCGCGTGTTTGACCTCCCCAAAATTCGGTGATGGCTGGCTGTTTCGCGCGTACGGCCAAAATGACGCGCTTAATATTTTCATCGCTACCTAATATGTCGTCTGCGCCAAAGCGCTTCCAACCGGATATCCACGCGCCGAAGTCAGCTGACAATACGGCCAGTTTGCCTAGCTGTCTATCGTCATGATGCTTCTTATGTTTCTCGCGGTACCCAATGTACTCCTCTACGGGCGTTCCTGTTATCTGGCTAGCCATCGCTTCGTAAATTTTCCCGTGCGTGTGGAAAACATCGAGACGCCATTTCTCGCCAGCTAACGCACTAGTGACAACCGCTTGTATAGCGTTGTAATCAGACGCAATGAGCCTAAAACCATTGCGTGCCACAACCAAGGACCTAAGACAATCCGCAATGCATTCGAGCGCATCACCATAGATAGACTCAACAAACTCAAGCGACCTACTCGCAATAACAGCCAGCGCATGTTCTATCTTCTCCGGTTTGTCTAACTTACCCTTCCACACGTTAGCCATCTGTACGCCCTGGCCATTCCACAGAAACGTATGTGCTGCGGCGTATGCGTATTGATGGCGTAGCCGACCGTCCGCACACACCTCTGCGCGCATCTTATATAGTTTTTTGACGCTGGCGAATGCAAGCTTCTGGCGTATCTGCAGCACACGGCTAATAGCGGGTGGTAGGGGGCTGCGTAAGTTTGTTAAAATATTTTCAACATAATCTTCGTCTAGGTTGCGAAGTTCTACTCCGTGCGCTTCATATGCCCATGCGAGTATCTTCGCTACTTCGTTGGCTGATGTGATGCGGTTGCCTGTGATGTTGCGTAGCTCACCCTCGTACTTGGCGAAAGCTTGCTCCATCACGCATATGCAGTCCTCCATCGCCTTGGTGTCTATCTGCATACCTCGCTCGTTGACACGATCCGAGGTTTGGGCAATGCGCAGCTCGCGCGGCGAGAGATCGGGTATGCGCGAGTTGAGCGCCATCTCAGACACAACGTCTTGTTTGTTGTATTTATAGAATTTGGCGAAATCTTCCGCGGCGGTCTGCGGCGTCCAACGTAGCGCGGGGTTAGGCTTCGTGGGGTTGCGAGGTGCAGTGAGCTTCCGTATCAACGTATCGCCTACGGCGTCCTTGTGTAAATGATCTTCCTTGCCAGGAATGAAAATTACTTTGCCGGCGTTGGACAACTTGCGCGGATATGCGCTCACCGCAGCTTTAGCCTGCGTGTCGCGACACTGCTCCATTTTCAGCTCTGGCCATCCCCACGTGGGTACGCAGTAACCGTTCCACACTTCCCACTCGAAGCCAATGACGTTCCAACCGCCGAGGAGCCCGCCATTCGCAACGTGTTCTAATAACGCCCATGGCTGGGCGTATAGCATCGTTTCGTAGCAACCGGCCCTAAGTTGTTCTGGCCATTTGCCTGTGTACCAACTGGGGGTCCAATGGCGCACTCCTAGCCCGTCTAACATGTCGTAAGCCAGCGAAAGTACTTCGAACGTCGGATGCCGCACGTAATTACGCACACCTACAACTGGCAAACCGCGGTTGGAATTTGCTATGCCTGGTAGACTAGCGAGTTTTACTGTTGGTGGTACCCACACTGGCTCGGGCGGAAGCGACACGAGCGGTAGTTTACGCTTACGTTGTTTCCATTCGAGATACCCTGGCACTTGCTCCCACACGTAGCCCGCCTCGCTAAATGTCTCGAAGTCGCACGAAGGCAGAATTGTGCTCCATCCATGGAGCGCCGGTACGCGTTGGTATTGCATCAACTCCGTCCGCCCATCGCCCCGCATGCCAATTCTGCCGCGTCCGTTAACCTAGATCAGAGAAGCAGACGGCATGCGGGGCGGGGACTCTGCTAGGCCATGTAGCCTTGTTGCTTCATCTGATCGTCTGTCCAACCCTGAGCCCGGAACTGCTCGTAACTCGCACCCGCGGCCTTGGCCGTCATATTATGCGCTGGGGGCGCGGCAGGCGGCGGTGCCGCAGGCGGAGGGGGCTGCAGGAATGACGGCGCGGGCGCCACGTACGTTGGCGTGGCGGCTTGAGCATTCGCGGAGGGCGGGACGCCGGGGCTAGAAGGGAATGGTGTCGGCGCACTCACCCCTGGCATTGGGGCCATCACACCAGCTGGGGGAGCATACCCCGCCGAGGGGGCAGTTGCGGCCTGGGGCGGGAGGGGGCCAGGGAATCCACCCGGAGCCGCCCCAGGCGTAGGGAACGACGGAGTCGGCCCAGTGTTGAGCGGCGGCGGAAACGATCCGAACGGTGCGGGAGCTGCGGCAGGCGCACCGCCACCCACGGCTGTGAGTCCAGCAGGTACGGCAGACGAGCCAAACCCTTGGATCGAGCGCGGATCAACGGCACCGCTGATCTCCTTGTCGATCGCCTTGAACATCACAAACTCGCCGTTGATGTAGATGCCTGGGTTGCCCGCAGATTCGTTTGTGTCGACGGTCGCGACAGTCTCCACGTGGAAGCCGCGTTTTACCGCGTTGGGTTCCGTGATAGGCCCGAAGCTCGTGTCGATGATCTTGGGCGGGTAAACGGACGAGCACGAGACGATCCAACAGCCCGCGAAACCTTCGGAACGCGCGTTGATACGACCCGCCTTGTTCGGGATGACCGAATCACCATCCTCAATTTTCCACGCGAAGTCAGGACGCTGCGCAGCGCTCATGCCCTGCGGGTACTGCGGGGATGCCATCTTGGGATCCATCGGCCATGCGGCGAAACCGAATTCCCATATCGATTTGCCCCACGGGGTTTGACTCCAGTGTTGCTCGCCTTGCTTCTTGATCGCGAGTGCGAAGAAGTAGGTAATTTTGGGTTGGCCAGCGAGCCTATGGCCCGCGGGGTAAACCCGCTTCTGCTTCGTTACGAAGTCAGTGTCTTGCGCTTTGTACAGATCGCCTTGAACGATCCGTGCCAGCGGGAAGTTAACTCGAATTCTCTCAACCATGTGTGCGGTTGCTCCTACTTGGAATGTCCAAAGACCTTGCGGAATTGGGTAGTGTCGTCGGGAATCAGTTTCGGTACACCGGGCGGCCGATGAGCATACAACTCAACGATACGCTTATCAATCCCTTTCTCGCGAATTGTGTTTGATGGTGTGATCAACTGTTGCGGCTTACGGATATCGGCTCCTATGAGATCGAATGTTGTTGCGAGTTGCTCCGCCGAGTAGCCATCTCGCCATTTCAACCGCCCCATCGTGGCGCCCATGCGCCAATAGGGGATCTGCAGCCCAGCGTTGATGCACGCCTGTGCGTGTGCCTGTAATCCAGCTTCCCGCCCCTCGAGCATTTTGATAGCCCATTTCACCAAGCGCAGTTCGACGCCGACAGCCTCGGGCGACATGATGTCAGGTTGAGCGGTGCCAACGTACCGCAGCACGTTTGCTGTAGTCTTACGGTATGCCGGGCACTGATGGCGCGCTTTACAGTCCACGCAGTGAGGGCCTGAGATCGTGCGCGGTGAATCGGAGAGCGCTTCATTGACTGCAGGAACAATCGTCTGTTGGGCAAACTGATACAAATCTCTCAATGTCAATGGACGCCCATTGCTTTCTCGCCATTCACGCACCGGCCCTTCGTGATGGTACGAGCGCGGCTGTACGATCGTGAGACACGCGGGAGTATCCCATGGGAGTTGTAACCGTGCCTGCACACCTAGTGTGTACGCGATGAGCTGCGGATTCTCAAACACCTCCACATGCCGGAAGCCGTATTTGTAGTCTACGGATTTTACCATACCTGTGATTTGGTAGCCCTCCGCAGCGATTCGTAAATCGTCTGTATTTGGACCAATCAACCGCCAGTAATCCGGTGTTCCCCAGCACTCGGGAATCACATGGCGCACGTCAACAGCATCCTCGTACCGGGCGTCACTGTGGAATTGTGCCTCTTCGGCGTACAACCTCGCACCATCGATCATATCGTCGTCTATCTCGAATACGCGGCCCGCGTGGGGAAGGTTATCCCCCACCTTGGGCTCCCACGAATGCGACGCAACGCCCAGCGCGATACGGTGCGCTACCTGACCCTCCAACTCCTCGTCAGTGTCAGGAGTGGGAGGTACTTGCTCTTGCATCCGCACCGATCCGGGGCAGGCTACCGTTAGGTGTAGGCTACTTGGAGCGATGCGTGCGTGTGTCTCAGCGGAGTGTGTCGCGGTATTCAATGCGCTCCTCCGTTATATACATTATGTGGTGGCCAGAGATGTCGCGCAGGGACCAACGTTGTTCTCCCACGCGTATTATTGATCGACCGTCCGCGAAGACGTACCATTCGATCACGATATGCCATCCAATGGGAGTCCGGCGATAAGCGTCTCGAAATCGCGATCGATGCCCGGCAACAGACCGTGATACTTCGGATCGGCCAACTCTGAGAAGTTGGGAGCACCATGCCGTTGGACAACCGGCGCGATTCGTCGCGGATCTAGCTTTTTGTCCGTGACTGCCTGAGTGAGCTTATCCATTAGGGCTCGGTAGGGATTGGCGGGTGCGTCGCTAGTAACAGCCCCAGCGGGGGCATTGACGGCGGACTGCCCAGGTATGGATGTAGAAACGAGCACAGGTGGGGGGCTGATCTGTGCAGACACCACGGATGCGGCGGAAATAGGCGGGACCGGGGGCAATGGCACGACACTGTTTCCTGCGGGGGGAAGCGGCACCATTGGCGGGGGCGGTGCTACGGGCAACGGGCCGGAACCAACCGGGAGCGGCGGAGGCATCGTGCCATAACCCGCACCTAGCTCTGGTAGCATTCCTGTGACGCGTCGCTTCGATGCCAACTCCTGTACGACGGCTTGCGCAAGTGCTGGATCTAGTCCTTTCTGAAGCTTCCACGTTCCATCTTTTTTCTTGGCTTTGCCTTTTTGGTGGATGCGCGCATCCCACGGTAGTCCGGTCTCGTCGTACTCAACCGGCGCAAGTGCGGCCGATGCCAACCCAACCGTGGGGGGTATCGGGGCCACCGTATTCGTAGAAGTACTCACCGCAGCCGACGCAGCGGCAATGTTCGCAACCGGACCCGTCGCAGTGGGCACAGGAGCAACCGGAACGGGCGGCGCCGGGGGAAAAGGCAGAACGTTGCTCGGCGGCGGGGGTAGCGGTGTGGGCGCGGTAGTTCCCACGGGAACTGGAGCCGGGGGCGCAAATTTCACATCGAGTGACGCACCCGTGGCGACGTGGCACGTGGTCTCACCATCGCTTACGGCTGGCACAGGAATATCCCCTGCGAGCATCAGGCAAAATGCGGCAGCTGCGCGGAGCTGCACAGTACCATCACGTTCGGAATCAATTTCAATTCGCATGGGTTTCCTCTTATGGGTTTGTGCGATAGGGGTTGACGGGAGCGGATGGTACGGTACACTGACCGCCACGTCAATAAGGGACATGCATGGGTTTATACGACTTCCAAGTAGCCGCTAAACTTCGCACATACGAAGAGTGGCACAAGCCTAACGTGTTCAACGTCATACTGAATGTTCCCACGGGTGGGGGTAAAACTGTCCTATTTTGCGATATCGTGCGCGAGTTCAACGCGCCTGCGTGCGTCATTGCGCACCGCCAAGAGCTGATCTCTCAAGCTTCACTCGCGCTTAATCGCGAAGGATTACAACATGACATTTTGGCGCCGAAAGACGTTAAACAACAGATCATCCGAGCCCATCACGACATTCATGGGACTAGCTATTATCGTGGCGGCAGCAGCGTTCGTGTTGCTGGCGTTAACAGCCTGGCACGTGATGCGGCTGTTGATCGTTGGCATTCTCAAGTTGGCATCGTGGTTCAAGATGAGGGCCATCACGTTCTGCGCCAAAATATGTGGGGCCGTGCAATGGCCCGATTTCCGAACGCTCGCGGCTTGTTTCCTACTGCTCACGCTGTGCGCGCTGACGGTCGCGGTTTGGGCCGCAGTGCTGATGGCTTGGCGGATGCTATTGTTATGGGACCTAACGCTAGGCATCTCATCCAACGTGGCTTTCTTACTGATTATCGGCTTTTTTGGCCATCTAGCGACATTGACTTTAGCAACGTCCCTGTTACTGCATCGGGCGATTACTCGCTGCCTAAGCTACGTGCGATTACGCATGGATCGAATCGTATTGTCGGAGATGTTGTTAGAAAGTACCTCGAACACGGAGAAGGTAAATTAGGTGTCACGTTTGCCGTTGATATTGAAGCAGCGGAAGAATTGGCCGCGGCGTACAACAAGGCGGGCGTGCCTGCGGAAGTCATTACGGCGGATACGCCAATTGGGATCCGCGCCCAACTCATGCGCCAATTTCGGTCCCGTGTTCTGCTTCAGCTCGTATCCGTGGATTGCTTGGGTGAGGGTGTTGACGTGCCTGCAATCGAGATCGTTAGCATGGTCCGCAAGACAGCCTCATTTCAGCTGTACGCACAACAATTTGGCCGCGCGTTACGAGTTATGGTCTCGGCTGAGCACGCATCTGCATGGAGTAGTTACACGGATGAACAGAGACTTGCTGCAATTGCTTGTTCTACGAAACCCAAAGCGATAGTCATAGACCACGTTGGAAATGCGAGTTTTCACGGATTGCCTGATATGCCTCGCGTTTATAGTTTGGATCGCGCGGAAACTCGCGCACGCGCAAAAGCGGGTCCTGAAGCTCTAAAAGCTTGTCCAGATTGTACCCGCCCATATGAGCGATTCCTATCTAATTGCCCATACTGCGGTTTTATGCCGGAACCACGAGCACGTTCAACTCCTGAGCAAGTTGAAGGGGATGTTATCGAGCTATCACCAGAAATACTTGCACAAATCCGCGGAGATATCGCAACAGTTGACGACCCTCCAAATTCCCACGGGTTAGGTGTTGTGGGGCGCTCCATACGCAAAAACCATCACGAGCGCCAGGCAGCGCAGCTCACCTTACGTAAGGCGATGGCGATATGGGGCGGCTGGCGTCTCCACGTGGGGGAATCAATCCGTGACGCGAACCGTAGATTTTGGTATCAATTCGGTGTAGATGTACTCACCGCGCAAACACTAGGCGTACGCGAAGCCAACGAGTTAGAAGCTCGTATCCGCGCCGATCTAACTACACACGATGTAAGGGTGCTAGCCGCATGACGACCGCAGATAAACCGTGTATGACTCTCGCAGCGTTGGCGAAAATCGCCGCACCAATCAACTCGGGTCCACGTCCGAATGCTGATGGATTAGTCAAGCTAATGGTGTTGATTGCGCAAGATGCCGCAACCATGGCCAATACGGGTCGTACCCTGGAAATGTTAGAAACCGATGCACGCGCAGTCATGTATCACATATTAGACGGCCATAATATATGACTATCGTCGAATGGGCACAACGTTGGAAACTCCCACCCGAGGCGCTCAAGGAGCTATGCGAAACGTGTCTCCACGTAGGGCCGCACCAGAACGGCGATTCTGAGAGTATTGTGCAAGCGGAGATCCGATTAGCAGCAGCCCGCACGGCGAAGTCGCGGTTGCAAACATTCCTGTGGAGAAATAACCGCGGAGCTGGCAAGCTCGCGAACGGCAATTTCTTGCGTTGGGGCCTGGCGAACGATTCGAAGGGGCTAGGTGACAGCGTCAAATCGGGCGATCTCATCGGTGGCGAGCAGATACAGATAACTCCTGACATGGTCGGAAGTGTTATCATGCGGTTTCTCAGCATAGAGGTTAAGCGTCGCGACTGGAAATTCGCCGCTACGGCCGAAGAGTTAGCCCAAGTCAAATGGGCAACAATTATCAATAGCCTCGGTGGCCGGGCTATCATAACGAACACAGACGGAAGTATCCAGAAATGACACGCAACGAAGCACTCCGCACACTCGAATTCCACGCTCGCACGTTGCAATTGGGCTGGATGCGCGAAGCGGTTGAGGCGCTCAAATACCCGGAGCGTACAGAACGCTCGAGCGCGAAAACCTACACCACATGGAAACTCGTGCTCGAATCGCTCGAGCTTCAAGACGGAGCGTCGTTCAACGTACGAGTGAAAGACGGTCTAACGGAAACATTTTGGCACGCATTGAGTGAATTGTTCCACACGACGCGCGAGCACGAAGAGCAGGCGAAGCGAATTGAGGAACGTAACGCTACGCTGTCCTCAAAGGATGAAAGCATTCAACACGCAGCGCTCGAAATGCTCCTGGGTGCTACTGCTGAGTACCGATCGACCTTCATGGCCGGCGTGAGGTTCGCACTAGCGAGAAACGCCGTCGAGACGACAGCAGTTGATCGCCTGTTAGACGAAATCGATGAGGTGGCCAATTTCCCTCCTGATGGGGCGGAAGTTGGGCGCAAGGTCCGCCTGCACAACATTCGCGACAAGATCGCCATATTTCGCAAACGCTCCGCAGTGGAACCGGCAGCGCCTCAGTGCCAACCGACGTTAACGGTCTGTCCAACATGCGGCAATGACATGAGGAAGTGCGTCGGGTTCATGCGGCAACCGGAGAAAGCCTCCGGTGTATCCATGGAGGCCTGCGGCTGCAGTAGGCGTGCAGATGGGTTCAAGATCTGGTGTGGCAAACACTGGGCCGAGCGGGATTCGAAGAACGGGGGAGCGGAGCATGGCTAAGAAATCGAAAGCACGACATCCAATCCAACCGCTGGAGCGCGACGCGCAAGGCGTGATTCGCTTCAAGCGAAATACCATTGTGGATTTCCTAGCTCGAGACCGACTCAATGATCTTGCGCGGATGGATTTCCCAAAAGAAGACTGGGAGCAACTCTACCAGCTTATCGGCTATAGCCATTCCGGAATCCCGAACGTCAGCGAAGAAATCTGGCAGTCGGCCGACGCAATGTACAAATCTGGCATCTCGGAACTAGAGGCTCGCTGCAATCACCTCCGCGATGAGTTAGATGCGCTCAAGGCCGGAATGCGCGAGCCCATAGCGCGCCTCTACGGCAAACATCCTGATGACCTGCTGTGAGCGAGACATGAAAGTTATCTACAAATACGCATTACCCGTGCTGGAGAAGTTCACTATCGACCTTCCGACCGAGGCCGACATCATCCGAGTCGATGACGTGGACGGCAAGTTCTGGCTGTGGGCGATCGTGGACAACGAGGCGCCCACCGAGCAGCGGTTCATCGAGTGCTACAAGACCGGCCAGCCGATCGAGACGGATCTCTCGGAATTGCGTTACCTCGGCTGCTGCAAGCTGTTCATCATGCAGGAGCTTTGCCTCTACATGTTTGAGAACGTGGCGAGGCGGCCGGCGTGAGGACCTACGGCGCCCTGCCCGCCGAGCTCGGCCACTACGACATCGACTGCCGCGAGTTCATGTTCTATCAGTACCTACCCGTGAAGCTCGCAGGCGTCACAGAGGTCGTGATGGAGCGCCGCCTGGATTGCTTCAGGCTGATCTTGGGCGCCATATGCTGCGACTACGTTGGATTCCGCGGGCTTAACGCCTTCGTCGATTCCTACGTTTACCTGACCGCCAAGCACATGGTGACAGCCCCGGGCGCGCCGATGAACCGGCCTGGCTGGCACTCGGATGGTTTCCTGACTAGCGACATCAACTATATCTGGTCAGACTGCTTTCCCACCGTGTTCAACTGTTCGAGCTTCTCGCTGACACTGGATGATGAAATCTCGCTCGATGAGATGAGCGCCCAGGCTGCTCCCTATGCGGACTGCTGTTATGGCGACGGCACGTTGTTGCGCCTGGATCAATTCTGCGTTCACCGAGTAGCTGACATTCCAGCGCCGCTGGTGCGCACCTTCCTGAAGGTATCCTTCAGCCTCGATCGCTATGACCTGATCGGTAACTCGCACAACTTCGAACTCAACTATGACTGGCCGATGCGGGAGAGAAAGCTCACCCGTAATGTGCCGCAACCCGTGGGCAAGTCATGACGCATACATGTCACTGGCTTGGATGCGGCAAAGCCGTTCCACCCGCAATGTGGGGTTGCAAGGCGCATTGGTTCGCGCTGCCGAAACATC
>Ga0134125_10000518_pt1 | contig 51889 bp, 51 predicted proteins | sample KB31751_FD_96464 | JGI IMG/M metagenome (GOLD analysis project Ga0134125, IMG submission 96464) | Terrestrial soil microbial communities with excess Nitrogen fertilizer from Kellogg Biological Station, Michigan, USA - KB3-175-1 | ecosystem: Environmental > Terrestrial > Soil > Unclassified ... | reverse complement strand
TCATGATCATCGCCGTACGCGATGCCGGCATGCCGCGCAAGGACTTCATCGCCAGCTTCCCGAAGAACGAGACCAGCCCCCGCTGGCTCGCGAAGCACGTGAAGGCGGGCAAGAAATACTCGGCGCCGCTCGCCAAGTTCAAGGACGAGATCGAGCGCCGGCAGAAGAAGCTCGAGCAGCTCGAGACCGACTTCCATCTGTCGATCAACGACATCAAGGAAATCAACCGCGAGGTGTCGATCGGCGAAGCCAAGGCCCGCCGCGCGAAGAAGGAGATGGTGGAGGCAAACCTGCGCCTCGTCATCTCGATCGCGAAGAAGTACACCAACCGCGGGCTGCAGTTCCTCGATCTAATCCAGGAAGGAAACATCGGCCTGATGAAGGCGGTGGACAAGTTCGAATACCGCCGCGGCTACAAGTTCAGTACCTACGCGACGTGGTGGATCCGCCAGGCCATCACCCGCTCGATCGCCGATCAGGCGCGCACCATCCGCATCCCGGTGCACATGATCGAGACGATCAACAAGCTCAACCGCATCTCGCGCCAGATGCTGCAGGAAATGGGCCGGGAGCCGACGCCGGAAGAGCTGGCGGTGCGCATGGAAATGCCGGAGGACAAGGTGCGCAAGGTCCTGAAGATCGCCAAGGAGCCGATCTCCATGGAGACGCCGATTGGTGACGACGAGGACTCGCATCTCGGCGATTTCATCGAGGACACCTCGGTGGCCTCGCCGATCGATCAGGCGACCATGGAGTCCCTCCGCGAGACCACGCACGCGGTGCTCGCGCAGCTCACGCCGCGCGAAGCCAAGGTGCTGCGCATGCGCTTCGGCATCGACATGAACACCGACCACACCCTCGAGGAAGTCGGCAAGCAGTTCGACGTCACGCGCGAGCGGATCCGTCAGATCGAGGCGAAGGCGCTGCGCAAGCTGCGGCATCCGAGCCGCAGCGAGCAATTGCGCAGTTTCCTGATGGAAGACTGAAGAGCTAAATCCCTACCCGCACCAGGGCATCGATGACTTCGCGGATCACCTCGGCGAGCCCGGGGTGATCCGCCTCGAAGCGGACGGCCAGCGACTCCAGCCTGGGTGCGTGCGCGCTCGCCGTGCCGGAGTCGGCGCCTTTGCCCAGCTCGCGATCGATGTCGCTCACCAGCGCGGAAAGGTGCTTGCGCGCGTCCGCATCCACCGATCGCGCCTGACCCAACCGCTCGCGCAGGCGCGTGAGCAACTCACGAAGCCTAGTCTCGTTCGGGCGCTTTCCGCTCATTGCCTGTTTTCGTCCGCAGCCATCTTGCAGGGATTGTAGACACGCATTTCGTTGCCGTGCCACTGGCGCCAGTGGACTATTTTCGCCACGACGGGTAGAACAGTGGCCTGAGCAAGGCCTGTGCCACAGAACGATCGCTGCAGCGCGCCCCGGCGAATGCGCATGCCCGAACTGGACAAAATCGACCGCGAGATCGTGCGCCTCATCGAAGAGGATGCACGAATATCGTTCGCCGAGCTGGGCCAGAAGGTCGGGCTCTCGAAGACCCCCTGCTGGCAGCGCGTGAGAGACCTCGAGCGCCAGGGACTGATCCGCGGCTACCGCACTGAGCTCGACGCCGAAAGCCTCGGCTTGCGCGTCCACGCGTTCGTGCACGTCACCATCAACTCGTCCCGCCACGCCGAGTTCGAGACAGCCGCCGCGAGCCACCCGTCAGTGCTGCAGTGCTTCACGACCGCCGGTCAGGCGGATTACCTGATGCACGTTCTGGTCGGGGATGTCGCACAGCTCGATCAGCTGTTGCGCATGGAGATCCGCCGCATGCCCGGGGTGCAGAAGCTCGAGACGACGGTCTGCATGAAGACCATCAAGCCTCGGGCGCCACTCACTGGCTGTATCCGCTAAAGGACCCGCAGCGGCGCGCACCTCCCGGTGCCGGCCCATGGCCGAAGCGCCTGGCTACTCCTCGGCGGCTGCTTCCGTCTCCATCCCGCTGCCGAGAGCTGCGCTGGGCGCCGCGGCCTGGCCATTGAGCAGGCCCTTCCAGCTGAGCTCCTGTCCCTTGCGCCTGCCCTTCTCGGTGACCTTCAGACCCTCGGGGGAGATGGCCAGCATATAGGCCTTGCCGTCCACGTCGATCTCTCGCTTCAGGGTCTTCTCGAGCTTGGTAGCCATGTCGTTCCTCAGCTGCTTTTTCGTTTGCGGCAGTGCTCCCAGTCCGGCATCCACCTGGGCGGATACCGTCACCGGGGTCCCTGTCGTCTGGGAAGTGCCGCCGATTTTGCGCCATTGCGCGGACTGAAGGCCAGTATTTCCGGCCCAGCCGCCGCCCCAGCCGCTATCCGCTGTCCGGAGCCGGCTGGCTCACGGCACCACGCTGCAGCAGAATCTCGAGGCCGTCGGGGTCGATGGGCTTGGTCAGATGCTGGTCGAATCCAGCTGCCAGCGCCCGCCTTTTGTCCTGCTCCTGGCCCCAGCCGGTGATGGCAATGAGCATGGCCCGGCTGCCCCAGCTCGTGCCGCGGATGCGCTGTGCGAGCTGATAGCCGTTGAGCTCCGGCATGCCGATGTCGAGGAGAAGCGCATCGGGGTGCAGCTTGCAGGCCATATCGAAAGCCTCCCCTCCGGTATGCGCGACGGCGACCTGATGACCCGACGCCTGCAGGAGAGCAGCACAGGTCGCCGCGCTGTCGCGATTGTCGTCGGCTACCAGCAAGCGGAGCGGCTTGGACTCAGCGCAGGCAGGGGCGGCCTTCGCGCTGCCATCCGCGGCCTCGGCGGGGTTGCCGAGCGGCAGCCGCACCACGAATGCGCTGCCCTGCCCCACGCCTCGGCTGCGCGCGCTCACCGTGCCTCCGTGCAGTTCCACCAGTCCGCGCACCAGTGAAAGGCCGATTCCGAGGCCCCCTTCGGAGCGCTCGATCGCGGGGGAGGCCTGTGCGAAGAGGGTGAACATTCGCGGCATCATCTCCGCGGAGATACCGATGCCGTTGTCCCGCACCGCAACGACCAATCCGTTGCGCACGTGCTTCGCTTCGAGCTCGATACGGCCGCCGGTGTCGGTGTACTTGGCGGCGTTGATGAGAAGATTGGACAGCACCTGCGCGAGCCGCACCGGATCGGCCACCAGCCGGATCGGCCCCGCGGGAAGTTTCACCACCAACGTGTGGCCTCTGGCCTCGATGAGCGGCCGCGCGGATTCCTGCGCGGCGGCCACGACCGATGCGAGATCGACCGTCGAGCGCCGCAGGATGAGCGTGCCGCGCGTGATGCGCGAAACGTCGAGGAGGTCGTCGAGCAGCCGGCCCATGTGGTCGACCTGGCGCTCGATGATGGCCTGCGCCTGCTGTCGCTCGACCTCCGGCCTGTTCTTCTTCCTCGCCATCGCAACCGCGTACCGGATCGGCGCCAGCGGATTGCGCAGCTCGTGCGCCAACACGGCGAGGAACTCGTCCTTGCGCCGGTCCGCCTCGCGCAGCGCCTCCTCGGCGCGCTTCAGCTCGCCGAGCGCACGCAGCCGAGCCTTGTCGGCCGCCTTTCTCTCGCCTATGTCGCGGGCGATCTTCGACGCGCCCACGATGATGCCGTTGGCGTTGCGGATCGGAGAGATGGTAAGCGCGACATCGATCCGCCGGCCGCTCTTCGCGAGCCGCACCGTCTCGAAATGGTCGATGCGCTCTCCGCTGCGCAGCTTGGCCAGGATTTCCTGCTCCTCCTGCACGCGCTCCGGCGGGATGATCAGCGTGATGGGCTGACCGACCGCCTCTTCCGCCGTGTAGCCGAACAACTGCTCCGCGGCGCGGTTCCAGGAGCGGATGATGCCCTCCAGGGTCTTGCTCACGATGGCGTCATCGGATGACTCGACGATGGCGGCGAGATGGGCGCGGGCGTTCTCCGCCAGCCGCTCGTGGGTATCGTCGCGGACGAACCAGCGGCTGTGGATCAGCTTGCCCGCATCCCAATGGGCGTTGGCAGCGATGCGCACGTAACGGACCGCCCCGTCCATGCCGCGCAGCACGGTTGCGTGATTCCGCAACGTCCCGCCCGCGAGCAGCCGCCGCAGCGATTCCCTGGCATCGCCCGGGTCCAGATGAAAGTCCTCGATCGAGCGGCCGATGCAGTGCGCTTCGCTGCAACCCAACAGCTCGAGGCCGGCGCCATTGACCCAGAACACAGTGCCGTCCGGTCCGACTTTCAGGAGGCCCTCGAGCGCGTTCTCGAGGAAGTCGCTGAGCTCGCGATCCCGATCGGCCAGGGCGCGCTCCACCATGGTGCGCCGCTGTACTTCCCACGCGAGCGCCCGCCCCTTCTGCTGCAATTGCGCGACGAGCTTGAGCCGCGCCTCCGGCGTGGAGTTCACGTAGCTCTCGGTGGGTATGACACGACTGTGCTGCGAGCAGACCCGGTCGAAGCTGCGCAGATCCGCCGCATCGGCCCCTTTCGGCAACGGATACGCGCAATAGAGCGCGAAACGTTCGCGCTCGCCGAGCTCGTTCCACAGCTGCTCGAGCTGCACGGCTGCCTCCTGGCGGCCGTCCCTCCACAACAGGGCCACCATCTCGCCGAAGGCGATCACCCGCGGGTGGCGCCGGCACATTTCCCCGAGCAACGTTCCCACCGCTTCCAGGAACCGACTCCATTGCGGCGTGCCCTGATGCATGATCCTGGCGAGGGTCGCCGCTGCCTCCAGCATGACGAGCTGCTCCCGCCCCCTTGCCGCGGCAACATCGACGCCGCGTGTGCGCAATGCCCGCTCCAACTCCTCCAGATGCGACGCAGTGGCAATGACGATGGCGCCCGCGCCCGTATCGAGCCCGTGATGAATGAATTCGGTGACGGACTGCAGCAGCGCCGAGTCCTGCTCGTAGAATTGCACGAAGTGCTCGTGCTCGCCGGCATCCCGCCAACTCGTTGCCGGCGCAAGTTTGTGGCTGATATCAAGGACGTTCATTCCGGACGCCTTTCAGTAATGATCACAGTGTCAGCACCTGACCGCCGCTCGACCCCGGCGGAGCCCCTCGCACGGGACTTGCCGGATGCGGGGCGAGCGGGCGCGCGGCCCACCAGCTTCTCGATGGCAGGCAGCAGGGGCCGCGAGCATTCCGAGTAGTCTTCCCACGCTCCGCTACGGCCCAACAGGGCGAGTGCGGTACGAATGGTGAATTTCCCGGGATCCAATCCAACCCGCGCCTGCGCCCAGGTGAGCGGCATCGACACCGGCGCCCCCTCGCGCGCACGCGGCGAGAGCGGCGCCACCGCCGTTGCGGTCCGGTCGTTGCGCAGATAATCGAGGAAGATGTGCCCTGTGCGGACGCGCTTCGCCATGTTGATGACGTATCGCTGCGGACTATCCGCCGCCATCCGCGCACAGAGCTCGCGCGCGAACGATTTCACCAACGGCCAGTCGAGCGCGCCGTTGCGGGGCTGGGTGAAAGGTGTCACGAGGTGCAGACCCTTTCCCCCGGTGCTCTTGAGGAGGCTCTCGAGACCCAGCGCGTCGAGCCGCTCACGCATCTCGCGCGCCGCCTCGATCACTGTTTCGAACTCGACATCCGGCGCAGGATCGAGATCGAACACGAGCCGGCCGGGCACCTCCGGCTGTTGGGGCACGCAGTTCCACGGATGCAGCTCCAGTGCGGCAATCTGCGCGAGCGCAGCGAGTCCTTCGATGCGATCGACCTGGACGTAGGGCTTGCGGTCACCGGAGACCCGGGCGAGGCTGATCAGGTTCGAGAGGCCCGGCATCGCATGCCGCTGAAAGAACCGCTGGCCGCCGATGCCGTCAGGGCAGCGGACCAGGGAGCATGGCCTGCCTTCGATGTGCGGCAACAGCCACTCGCCCACGGCCGCGATGTATTCGGCGAATTCGCGCTTGGTGACCGGCCGCCCATCGCCCGCATCAGGCCACAGCACTTTGTCCGGGTTGGAAATGGTGACGCCGAGTATCGGTCCGGAACCGTCGCTCATCTCTCGCGATCGCCGGCTGGGCACAGCGGCGCGCCGCGCATGGCGCGAGCCTCGGTCGGATCCGGCGGCGTGCGTTACCTCGCGCGATCCGCGTGTCGCTCCAGGCCAGCCGTCACCCGCACTTGCATGCTTGCCACGGCTTGGATGCTTGCTACGGCTCGTATGCCTGCCGGGCGCGCCAGCCTCCATGGCGGGCGCTTGTCTGGCTGCGCGTGCGAGCCGCTCCTCCGCCGGGAGCGTGGCGTGCCTGTTGGTTTCCGCAGCCTCGGCCGGGACTGCCGTTTCGGCTTGGACTTCCCGGGCCGGCTTGTCCTCGCGGAGGCCTTTGAAGGCTGCCTGCCGTATGTTGCCCCCCTCTGTCCAGCCGGCGAACTCGATCTCTGCGACCAGTTGCGGCTTCAGCCAGTGGATCTGCCGACCCGACGGCACGGGCACCCGCGTGCCGAACGGATTCTCCTTGCTCGCCAGCTTCTTCAGCTTCGGCAGGAGCTGCCGCACCTTTGCGGCGCCAAAGCCGGTGCCGATGCGTCCCACGGGTACCAGTCTGCCGTCGCGGTACACGCCGGCGATGAGCGAGCTGAGATTGTTGCCTTCCGACGTCCAGCCACCGATTACCACCTCATGGCCGGCTCGGCACTTGGATTTTGCCCAGCTTCCCGTCCGCCCCGAGTCGTACGGCGCATCGAGGCGTTTCGATACCACTCCCTCGAGGGAAAGCCGGCACGCCGACTCGAGGACCGCCGCGCCCGGGCTGGTGAAGTGCTCGAGATACCGCAGCCGCGTGCGGCTTGCCGCCGGCAGCGATTTCAACAGGCTCTCGAGCTCCTCTTTGCGTTCCGTGAGCGGCAGCGACCGCAGGTCGCGTCCCTCGAGAAACATGATGTCGAACGCGAACAGGATCAGCGCCGACTCGCGCCCCTCCGAGAGCGCGGCCTGCAGGGCGGAAAAATCCGAGACGCCCCGTTGATTGAGCGCCACCGCCTCGCCGTCGATCAGACAATCAGGCAGCGCCTGCGCCGCGCGGGCGATCGAAGCGAATCGCTCCGTCCAGTCGAGGCCCTTGCGCGTCAGCAATACGGCGCGCCCGCCCTCCACCCGCAGTTGCAGTCGATAACCGTCGAGCTTGATCTCGTGCGCCCAGCCTTCTTCTTCCGGCGGCCGCGGTACGAGGCGACAGAGCGCCGGCTCGAGAAATTTCGGCATGGCAGCGCCGATCCCCCGGGCGTGGGGGGTGCCACGCGCGTGCCTACCGACGCGAGCCCGCACCTTGCCGCTGGCATGCGTACCACCACGGGACTCGGCCGCGTATCCCGAGCCGTCGCGCTCGCGCTTCGCCTCTGCGGATTTCGACGCTGGCGACCGACGGGTATTGGCAGCCACTCGTGCCTTCACCCGGGACGAGATACCGCCTGCACCCTGATCAGTGGAGACATTGGAATTCCAAACAGCGTCGGCGCGGCCGGCTCTGCGGCCTCCCGTCATGAACGCTTTCGGGCCGCGCCCGCGGCCGGCGGCGATCTGCTCCATCGTTCGGCCTGACGCCACCGAGCGGTCCTCTTCCAGCAGCAGGCCGTCGCCTGCATGGGCGAGCTCGTCGCGATGCTTGATGAGGAGCCAGCTCGGCCTCTTTCCGGAGCGTGAATTGCGTAATCGCACCAGCACCCAGCCGCCGCGCATCCGCTCCCCGGCCATCACCAGTTTCAGCTCTCCCGCCGCAAGAGCCTGCTCGGCGCTGCCCTTCACCTGTGGTTCCCAGTAGCCGCGGTCCCAGATCTGGACGGTGCCGCCGCCATACTGGCCCTGCGGAATCGTCCCTTCGAAGTCGCCGTAGTCCAGCGGATGATCCTCGACCTCCACTGCGAGACGTTTGTCCGCCGGGTCGAGCGAAGGCCCGCGCGTCACCGCCCAGGATTTGAAGACACCATCGAGCTCCAGCCGCAGGTCGTAGTGCAGCCGACGAGCCGCGTGCTTCTGGATGACGAATCGCAAGCGCGTTGAGGGAGCCACACGGCCGCTGCCCGAGGGCTCTGTGGTGCGGCTGAAATCGCGTTTGGCTCGATAAGTGGAAAGTTTCCGGCTGGCCATGAGCTGCCTTGTCGTGACCGCGACCGGATGGAGGCAAGCCCCCGGGCCGAATCACGCGTCGTGCAGGCCCAGCGCCCGGCGCCGACCTGCGCCCTGAGTGCTAGCCACAAATGTGCCTGGGGGTGATGGACGCCCGCGTGAGCTCCTGCTACCACGGGCGTTCGGGCAATACGCGACGCATCGCCCGTGAATTGAGTTTGGGCCCGCTGGGATTGCTCGCCCCGTCCTTGGGGCTCGGCCCTCCGGGCCCGGCGCTACGCGCCGTCCAAAATCGCTCCAGGCGATTTTGTCGAACCGATGGGCCCGGTAGGATTCGAACCTACGACCAAGGGATTCACTCTGCCCCGACGTTTCCGCCGGGAGTGGACTATCTCTTCACCCGCGAACGAAGTGCGCCGCCCGATCCAGCGACTCGCTTCATCCGTGAGGGTGCGGGATGCTCCTGCCTGTGATCAAGGGCACTGCAGCCCTCAGGTAGTCTCTGCACCTTCCGGCGGTGTACCGCCGGCTCGGCTCAGGATTGCCATGAGCTGGATTGATCCAGCCCGAAGGTTTCCCTGAATTCATCCCGTCCACTGTGCGCGTTTCCGCGCACAGGCACCTTTTTCGATGAGTCCCCTGCACTAACCGCTGTGCTACAGGCCCAACGCGCAAATATTGTACCAATAGCGCCGGCATTTGCGCCCGCCTTCAATTCAGCCGCGTGCTCCACGGCAGCAGGTGTCTTCGACGCGCGCGACAAGATAATCAAGCGAATCCCGGCGGGGCTCGGAAGCCGCCGAACTCCCGTTCGGCCAGCTGCGCGAAACCGAGGGTCGTGCGGTCCTCGAGATACGCGCCGATGATCTGCACCCCGACGGGCAGTCCACTCCTGCCGAGACCGATCGGCATGGAAGTCGCAGGCAGACCGGATAAGGAAGGCGGGCCTGACCAGACTGTCTGGTATGCGTACGGAATGCGCTGACCGTCGACGTCGATGGTGCGCTGATCGATCTCCGCGTCATCGTGAGGGAAGGCCGTCGTCGGCAGCACCGGGCAGATCACGACGTCCCACTCTCGAAAGAACTGCCGCCACTGATGCGAGATGGCCATGCGGGCCCGGTGTGCTTGCATCCAATCACGATGGCTCGAGACGAGCGCCCGCTGTCGGTTCGCCTCGCGGCTCTTGTCGCCGGCCGGCAGGCGCGATGCGGTGTCCCATCGACTGGCATACACGACGTCCGGGAAGTTGGCGCCGAGAAACGCCATCATCAGCCAATCGAAGGTATGCGCGGCCTGAGTGAGGTCGGGCAGCAGCGGGCTCGAATCACCGACTGTGGCTCCGGCACTCCGCAGGTTGCGGGCAAAATGTTGTATGACGTCGGCAACCTCGCCCGAGATCGGCAGCAGGGGATGTTTCTCGAGCACCAGCACTCTGAAATCAGCGAGCCGCGGATGGCGGGGTGGAGGCAGCGCAAGCCGGTACCCTGTGGCCTGCAGATCGTCCGGCCCTGCCAGGACATCGAGCGCCAGCATCAGATCGTCGGCGCTCCGCGCGAGGGGGCCAACGACCGCGAGATCGGGATCAAGTCCCACCGACAGCTCCGGCGTGCCCGGCGGTGCCTGACCGCGCGTTGGAATCAGACCCTGAGTCGGCTTGTGCGCGAACACTCCGCAGCAGTGTGCGGGGACACGCAACGACCCGAACAGGTCCGAGCCAAGCTCCAGCGAAACGAATCCCGCCGCCAGCGCCGCGGCGGCGCCTCCGGAGGAGCCGCCCGGCGTGCGCGCGAGATCCCACGGATTGCGCGTTCGTCCATAAACGTCATTGACGCTCTGCCAGTCGGCGAGATACGTCGAAAGGTTGGTTTTGCCGATGACGATAGCACCGCTCGCCTTGAGGCGAGCCACGGTCACTGCATCATGCTGCGGCAAAGTCGGAGCGACAGCCGCCGCGCCCCAGGTGGTCGGCAGGCCCACGACGTTGAAAGATTCCTTGACGGTCATGGGCACGCCGAGCAGCGGACGCCGCTCTCCCCTGGCCAGTGCGGCATCGGCCGCGACGGCCGCGACGCGCGCCCGCTCGAAATCCTTCACGACGACAGCATTGATGTCCCCGTCGCGCGCCTCGATTCTTCCTATCGCCTGCTCCAACGCCTCGACCGCCGAAACGCGGCGTGAGCGCAGTTCCTCCACCAGGACCGTCGTTGATGGGAAGCTCATCGGGGCTGCCGGATCGAATCGGTGACCATACGTGGCATTCCTTCCGGTTCGTGCTATCCCGGGCTGCCATTGTACGATGTGCCGGACATGGCCAGATACGTCGCCTTGCTTCGCGCGGTCAACGTCGGGGGTACCGGCAAGCTGCCCATGTCCATCCTCGTCGAGATGTGCGAGGCATTGGGACTCGGGCAGGTGCGTACCTACATTGCATCAGGCAACGTGCTGTTCAGCAGCAAACTCAAGGAGCGGAGGGTCAAGGCACTTCTCGAGCAGCGTCTGGCTGAGTACGCGGGCAAGCCAGTCGGCGTTCTCGTCCGCACGGCCGAGGAGATGGCCGCGGTGCTGGCTGCAAATCCGTTTCGAGCCGAGCCTCCGAACCGCACCGTCGCAATCTTCCTCGATGAGCCGCCGCCGCAGGATGCCCTTGAAGAGGTCAGAGGCCGGCGATCCGAGCGCCTGTCTCTCGGCACGCGCGAAATCTACGTCGCGTACGGAGACCGGATGGCCGATTCGAAGCTCGTCATTCCCGCGGCCGCAGCGGGCACGGCGCGCAACATGAATACCGTTGCGAAACTCGCTGCAATGGCGGGCGAGATCTGAGTCCGCCCGACACCCGACCTTACCGCACCGCGCATTCAGAACACCATGTTGATTGCCGCGACGGGAGCTATCGTCGCAGTGACGTTGCGCCCGAGCGCCGTGACCCGCGCTCCGGCGATCACGCCCATCCTCGCGCTCCAGTTGTATTCGACAGCCGGTGCGAGATAAAGCAGGTCATCCGAGCCGGAGTCCTGCACCAGGTAGGATGACAGAGCTGAGGCCGGGCCCTGCGGGTAACCGCCTTCCACTCGCGTATTCCCGTCGTGCTCCCACCACGCATCCGCGGCGAGCACCCAACGCTGCGTGAGGCTGTACTCGAACGCGAGATCGCCAAACAGGCTGTCGCCGGGACGAGCCCGTCCGTTGAATCCGGCATCGGTGCCATAGACGCTCGCGCCTTGCACGGTCGCCCAACGCGATACCTGATAAGAAAGATCGAGGCGCGCGCGGAGAATGCGGCCATTGGGCATCCAGAAATAGGTCTGTGAATAGAACGACACAGTGGTCGAATAGGCGCCGCTGCCGAGGGCTCCATCGGTCTGCCCGCTCAGCCGGTCGTACTTCCCTGTCGGAAGCGTTTCCCCGACGACGATCGAAGTCGCCGGAACGCGGCTTCCAGGATGAAACTGCGTCAGGCCATACGCGCCCTGGAGGGTGATGTCGCCTACAGTGAAGCCCGAAGAGTCCTGTCCCGCGCTCGACTCATGCAGCCCCAGCCGCGGTATGAGGCCCAGCGTGAGCCGGTCGACCAGACCGTACTCGATGTAAGACTGCGACCCGATGTCGTGCCCCGCGCCGGTGCTCGTCAGCTTTCCGTTGCGATCGAAATGCCCGTACGGCATCAGATCGTAGACATAGGGCTCGAGCAGCCAATGACCGTGGGGGAGGGTGGCGGCGTTGGGCGCCAGCAACGGACCGGTCCACCAGGCCTCATCCAGAGATTCCTGCGGGGAAACGGCGGTCTCGGACGTCGCCCCCGCCATCGCGCTCACACCGATGCCGATCGCGCACAAGGTCGCCTGCAGCGCCAGGCTGCAAATTGGTTTGGGCCGCGTGCGTGCGATTCTCGATTGCATACCGCGGCTTACGTTAGCACCCGCCGGACGAGGATGCTTCAGTACAAACTGAACTGTTCGCCTCATGTGGCGTGTCGTTCACCGCAAGCGGACGGCGGCGGAAGGGCCACGCGATGGGCCAAGGCCGCGCATGCGGCAAATGCTCGCGGGTATGGCAGTAGAATTCGGACGGTCGAAGTGACCCAAGTAATGGTGATCGCATGGACAACGTGTTGATAACCGGCGCCTCGCGAGGCATCGGCCGCGCCACAGCCCTGCTCGCGGCGGACCGCGGCTGGTCCGTTGCCATCAATTATCGCAACGACGCTCGAGCGGCCGAAGGTACCGCCGCGGCAGTGCGGAGTCGCGGGGCGCGCGCAACCACGGTTCGGGGCGATGTTTCGGTGGAAGCGGACGTCGTAGCGATGTTCGCGAAGGCTCAATCCGACCTCGGGCCCCTCCAGGGCGTCGTTATCAACGCCGGCATCACAGCGCCCGCCATGCGTCTTGCTGACATGAGTGCCGAGCGTCTGCAGAAGATGTTTCAGGTCAACGTCCTGGGCGCATATCTCTGCGCCCGCGAAGCCGCCCGCGCGCTGTCGCGAAGCCGCGGCGGTAAGGGCGGCTCGGTGGTGCTCGTTTCGTCCGGGGCAGCGCGGCTCGGCTCGCCCGGCACGTACGTCGATTACGCCGGATCCAAGGCTGCGCTCGATACGCTCGCCATCGGGCTCGGGAAGGAGATCGGGCCCGAGGGCGTCCGCGTCAATGCCATCAGGCCGGGCCTGGTGGAAACCGAGATTCATGCGACGACAGGCGATCCGGATCGGGCGCGGAAGCTAGGCGCCGCGACGCCCCTGGGAAGATCGGCCAAGCCCGAGGAGATCGCCGAGGCCATCGTGTGGCTGCTGAGCGATGCCTCCTCCTACGTCACAGCCTCTGTGCTGGACGTCGGCGGCGGCCTCTAGCGTCCCGACCGTTCGTCGCGGCGGTCATTGCGACCCGTAAGTGCTTACGTATATAGTGGAATTTTTGGTAAAGCAGATCTTGGTGGACGCATGTTGACGGAACGGCAATTACGAGCCTCGGCGGAGCTCGCGGAGCGCACCGGCATCGACGCGGCGATGATCGACCGACTGGTCCGGACGTTCTACGGCAAGGTGCGGCAGGACGAAGTCCTGGCGCCGGTATTCGATGCACGGGTCTCGGATTGGGAGCCGCACCTCGTTCGTATGTGCGAGTTCTGGTCCTCCGTGGCGCTGATGAGCGGCGTGTACCACGGGCGGCCGATGGAGAAGCATCTGCCGCTGCCCGTCGATGGGCGCCATTTCGACCGCTGGCTGCAGCTCTTCCGTGAGGCCGCGCACGAGGTCTGCCCGCCCATTGCCGCCGCCCACTTCATCGAGCGCGCCGAGCGCGTTGCTCAGAGTCTCGAGATGGGCATCGCGGTGAGCCAGGGCGTCCTGCTCAGCAGGAGTCAGCGCCTCCGGCGTCCCGACACCGAAGTGTCCCTACCCGCCGGTTCAGAGGCGCCGCAACCCGCCTGAGCGGCGGCCGCCCTCGGACGGCCCCGCGCCTGTCCCCACGGACACCCTGGCCCATTGCGATGCGTAAGCACTTACGGATATAGTCGACCTGGAGAGGCCACCATGACATCGCTGCACGACTACGGCTCACTCCTTCTCGGCTCCCGCCTGCGCAAGGTGAGCGAGGCCCTCTACGGGGGCGTCGATGAGGTCTATCGCGCCGCCGGCGTCGACCTGCCGTCGCGCTGCTTCCCGATCCTCTTTCTGCTGCGCGATCACGGCAGCCTCGGGATCTCGGAACTGGCGGAAAAGCTCGGTCAAACTCATCCCGCGGTAAGTCAGATGAGTCGCAAGCTCCTGCGCCACCGCGTCGTGCGGGAAGCGCCCGATCCCAAGGACGACCGGCGCCGGCTGCTCTCGCTATCACCGCGCGGCCGCAGCGTCATGGAACGCCTGGAACCGGTCTGGAAGGCCATCATCGCGGCGGTGGCCGATCTCGAGGCCGACCACCCGCTTTCCCAACACCTGACTGCCATCGACCGGGCGCTCGAGGTGCGCGGCTTCGCCGCCCGGATCCGCTCCCGGCTGGAGAACGAGAACGGGGTCGAGATCATCCCGTTCGAGCGCCGCTACGCCGAGGACTTCAAACGGCTCAACATCGAATGGCTGGAGAAGTACTTCCGCGTCGAGCCCATCGACGAAGAAGTGCTGTCGCAACCGTTAGCTCTACTGCGCAGCGGCGGCGCGATTTTCCTCGCCCGTTACCGCGGCGCGATCGTCGGCACCTGCGCGCTCCTCAACTCGGGCGAGGGCCGCTTCGAGCTCTCCAAGATGGCCGTCACCGCCGGCCACCAGGGACTCGGCATCGGGCGCAAGCTCCTCGAGACGGCCGTCGCGGAGTACCTCTCACTCGGGGCGCGCGAGCTCTTTCTCGAGAGCAACAGCCGACTCACACCCGCAATCACTCTTTATGAGTCGGCCGGATTCGCGCACTCGCCACGTCCGGCCCCGTCCCATTACGAGCGCAGCGACGTCTACATGGTGTATGTTGGCGCGAGGCGCTGAGCGTCCTTGCGCCACCGGCAGCGCTGTGTTAGCTTGACCGCGATGGCACTCCTGTCCCGCAACGCGACCCTTCTTCCGAGCCGCCCCCGCATGCGGCGGTCGCTGCTTGCGCTGCTGCTGCGCCGCCCGGCGCAATAACCCCCGCGCCACCAGTCGGCGCCAACAAGACTGGACTCTGACTTCCCGCAACCGGGAACACCTCTTTGCTGCAGTCGTGCCGGCTTTGCCCGGCGCGAGCGAGACACTCATGCTCATCGACCCGTCCACCAAGTACCGTCCGTTTCCGCCCGTCGACCTGCCGGACCGCAACTGGCCCTCGCGCCGCATCACGGCGGCCCCCATGTGGTGCAGCACCGACCTGCGCGACGGCAATCAGGCCCTGTTCGAGCCCATGGGCAAGGCACGCAAGCTCCGGCTGTTCGAGGTTCTGCTGACGATAGGCTTCAGGCACATCGAGGTCGGCTTTCCCTCGGCCTCGCAAGTCGACTTCGACGTCACGCGGACTCTCATCGAGGAGGGTCGGATTCCCGACGATGTGACACCGATGGTGCTGACCCAGGCCAGGGAGGATCTGATCGAGCGGACCGTGGCAAGCCTCCGCGGTGCGCGGCGCGCCATCGTGCATGTCTACAATGCCACCGCCCCGGCGTGGCGCCGAATCGTCTTCGGCATGACCGTTCGCGAGGTCATGCAGCTCATCGACCGGCAGATCCGCTTCGTGCGCGAGCTGACCGAGCGCGAGCCGCAGACCGAGTGGCTTCTCGAGTATTCACCGGAGACCTTCTCCGCCACGGAGCTCGAGGTTTCGCTGGAGGCCTGCCACACGGCAATGCGCGCGTGGGGCGCAGGCCCCGGCCGCCCGATGATTCTCAACCTGCCCAACACAGTGGAATGCGCAACACCCAACGTCTTCGCGGACCAGATCGAATGGATGCACCGCCATCTGGAGGATCGTGAGCACGTCACCCTCTCGGTGCATCCGCACAATGATCGTGGCACCGGCGTCGCCGCGGCGGAGCTTGCGTTGCTGGCAGGGGCGCAGCGGATCGAAGGCTGTCTCTTCGGCAACGGCGAGCGCTGCGGCAACGTGGATCTGGTGACCCTGGCGCTGAATCTCTACTCGCAGGGCATCGACCCGCAGCTCGACTTTTCCGACATCAACTCCATCGCGCGCGTTGCGGAGGAATGCACCGGCCTGCCCATCCACCCCCGCCACCCCTACGTCGGCGATCTGGTGTTCACGGCGTTCTCCGGCTCCCACCAGGATGCCATCAGGAAGGGGCTCGCCGCCCGGGATCCAGCGTCCTCGTGGGAAGTGCCCTACCTCCCGATCGACCCCGCGGACCTCGGGCGGACCTACGACACGCTGATCCGGGTCAACAGCCAGTCGGGCAAGGGCGGCATCGCCTACCTCCTCGAGCGCGACCACGGCGTGATCATGCCGCGCCGGATGCAGGTCGAGTTCAGTGCGGTAGTGCAGGGGCACGCCGATGCAGCGGAGACGGAAATCGCCTCGCCCGAGCTCTGGTCCCTGTTCGAGACCACGTACCTGCGCGCCGCTTCGGGTATCGGCTACGTCAGCCACCATCTCTTCGAGGCGGCCGGGGCCGTCCAGGGCATCGAGCTCGAGCTGCAGGCGGGCAGCCAGCGGCTGCGCCTGCGTGGCAAGGGCAACGGCCCCATCGCTGCGGCCATCGATGCGCTGGGCCTGCCGCTGCGAGTCGACTCCTATGAGGAGCGCTCGCTGGGCGGAGGTGCCGACGCCTCGGCGCTGGCCATCATCGAGGCCGCACGGCCCGGGGCCGCCGGTACGCGCTTCGGGGTGGGCATCCATTCGAACATAATCACGGCTTCCGTCCTGGCGGTACTGAGCTCGGCCGCGCGCCTGGGGGTGACCGCGGCCGACCTTGGCGGCGGACGCCCGGCACGGGCTCTGACCGCCTGAGCGTCCAGATGTCCCTTGAGCGCGTCTGCATGTCCCCCGAGCGCGCCGGCCCGGGCCAGCCCGGGCGCCGGCCCGCTGGTTGAGGTAGCCTTGGCCGCCTCCGGGGGCTACCCCGAGGCGGCGTCTCAGGGCTGTAACTTTTCGGCGCCCGCCGTGTTCTTGCCCCAAACGATGACACACCCGTGCACCTGGCAAGCTCCCGGCCCATCGACCCGAATGAGTTCGCAGCGTTTATGCGCTCCTATCAGGATATGGTTTTCTCGACCGCCGTCCGACTGACGGCCAACCCCGCTCAGGCCGAGGACATCAGCCAGGAAGTCTTCCTGCGCGCCTATGAGAGCTTCGACAATGTGCGCTCGAGCCCGAAGGCGGGCGGGTGGCTGAAGACCGTTGCCACCAACCTCACGCTCAACTATCTCACCCGGCACCGCAAGCGCTGGCGCCTCTTCTCGGAGGTGTTCTCCGACGACAGCCGGGACCAGGACCTCGAATCCGCCGCCGATTCGGCCGCCGCGGTATTCGACACCGCCCTCACGGAGTTGGAGGCGGACGAGCGCCGGGAGCGGGTGGAGAAGGCACTGGAGCGCCTGCCCGAACATCAGCGCGTTCCGCTGGTGCTGTATCATTACGAGGAGATGCCCTACCAGGACATCGCGGACCGGCTGGGCGTCTCCCTCGCCAAGATCAAGACCGACATTCTCCGTGGAAGAGTCGCCATGGCGGGCCTTCTGGCCCAAAGCGGCCTCGGCGCGCCGGATGACCGGCGCCGGAATCCCCCGGCCACGCGCGGTACGCAATCATGACCTCACGCGATCAGACTGACGAGAAGCTCGAGCGCCTGGTAAGCCAGGTATTGCGGGACCAACCGCTGCGGCGGGCACCGGCGTCGCTGGAAAACCGCGTGCTGGGTGAGCTTGCGGCGCGCGCACGGCTGCCGTGGTGGCGCCGCGGGGTGGCATCCTGGCCCGCTGCCGTGCGCATTCCCGTCATCGCCGGCTGCGCCATCTGCGTGCCTCTCGTCTGGATTGCGTCGCTGTGGCTGGCGGCGCGCCTGGTCTCCATAACCCGTTCGCGCATGGCAGGTCCGCTCACCACCCTACGGGACGCCGGACAGACCTTCGCCTCGCTGCGGGCGGTCACCACTCATCTCATTCAGAGCATCCCACACGAGTGGCTCGTCGGCGGAATCATCGCCAGCGCCACCGTCTACGCCGTTCTCTTCGCACTGGTCGCGGTCGGCTACTCGCTGCTCTACCCCCGACCCGACTATTCCAAGGTTCACCTGACATGAAGAACACCTTCCGCCGGCTGCTGACCTGCGCCCTGCTCGCATGCCTCTGCGGCTGCGTGCTGTCGGCCCAGGCCCAGGACAGCGACGACTCGGCGGCCCAGAGCGATCGCCAGATCGTCTCGATCGGACACAATTCCTACCTGCCCGCCGGTGAGAACGCCCAGCAGGTGGTCTCGGTCATGGGCTCCAGCAAGGTCAACGGCAACGTGTCCGATTCCGCCGTCGCGGTGATGGGCGATGTGACTTTGAATGGAAACGCCGGCGACAGCGCGGTGGCCGTGCTGGGCGACGTCTACGTCAACGGCAAGGTCAACGGCGACGTCGTCGCCGTGTTGGGCAATGTGACGCTCGGACCGAACGCGGTAGTGGGCGGCCAGGTCACGGAGGTCCTGGGCAGCCTGCAACGCAGTCCCACCGCAGTGGTAGAGGGCGGCACCGTCCATGTCCTCTCCGGATTCTTCGGCAATGTCGAGGGACTGCACGCCTGGATCCGGGACTGTCTCCTCTTCAGCCGGCCGCTTGCGCCTTCGTTCGGCGTGTCATGGGCATGGTGGCTGGCGCTCGCGACCCTCGGCTTCTATGTCCTCATCGCTGCGTTGTTCCACGATGGCGTGCAGCGCTGCGTACAAACGCTCGACAGGCATCCCGGCCCGTCCATTCTCGCCACCATCATCGCAGTGCTGCTGGTGCCGGTAGCGTTGATGGCGCTGGTCATCACAGTGGTCGGCATCGCGGTCATTCCCCTGCTGTTGATCGCCCTGGTCTGCGCCGGCATCTTCGGGCGGGTGGTCGCGATCGGCTGGCTGGGCAGCCGCTGCTTGAAGGGCATCAACCCGCAGGGCGGGTCACGGACGGTCCTCGGAGTGCTCGTCGGCGGTCTCATCGTGCTGGCGCTCTACATGGTGCCGATCCTCGGGTTCTTGCTTTACCTGCTGCTCGGCGCCTTCGGCTTCGGCGCGGTGATCTACACGATCCTGCTCGCTACGCGGCCGGCGCCGGTAAAGCCCGCCGCCGGCGGACCCGGCGCGGGCACGAATGGCCCATCCCCGGGCACTGGCCAGGTCCCAGGCAGTGGCTCGGCTCCCGGCACGACATGGGCCGCCAGCGGCACTCCCTCCGGGACCAGTGGCACGGCTCCCGATGCGACATGGACCGCGAGTGGCGACCCGTCCGGCACGACATGGGCGGCAAGTGGTACGGCCCCCGATGCTACTGGCAGCTCTGCCGGCAACACATCGACCGCGGGCCCGCCGCCGCCGCCACCGCCGCCGCCTTTCGGGGCGCCGGCAGGTCACACGACCCACTTGCTCGATGTAGCGACACTGCCGCGCGCCGGATTCTGGATCCGGATGCTCGCCCTGCTCATCGATCTGGTCCTGATCGGCGTCGCATTGAGTTGGGTGCACCACGGCGGCAGAGGGATGCTGCTGATGCTCGCGACCTATGGCGCCATCATGTGGAAGCTTAAAGGCACGACCGTCGGCGGCATCGTATGCGACCTCAAAGTGGTGCGCATCGGCGGCGGTCCGCTCGACTGGGGGACCGCCATCGTCCGTGCCCTCGGCTGTTTCCTTTCTCTCGTGATCGTCGGCCTGGGATTCATCTGGATCGCGGTAGATCACGAGCATCAGGCGTGGCACGACAAGATCGCCGGAACGGTGGTCGTGCGCGTACCGAAGGGTGTCGGACTGGTTTAGGAGGCCTCATGGGCGCGCAGCTGCAAGAAGAAGGCGAAGGCAAGGTGTTGGTGTTCGACCCGGTACGGATGAACCCGCGACGGAAATGGCTGATCGGAGCCGCGGGGGCCGCCGTCGTCATCGCCGTTGGCGCCGCGGTCTGGATGAGCAAGGCATCGGCGCCCAAGGCTGCCGCGACGCTGGCGAGCAGCACCTCGATTCCCCTGGTGAGCGTCGTCACGCCCGGTGTGCAGCCCGTCGCGACCGAGGTCAACTTCACCGGGACCATCGAAGCCCGTCACGCGCTGCCGATCGGCAACTCCGGCGACACCGGAAGAATCGTCGCGGTCTACGTGCAGGTGGGCGACCATGTGCGGCGCGGCCAGCGTCTGGCACAGCTCGATGACTCGGTGCTCGCGCCGCAGGTCGCCCAGTTGACGGCGGCGCTCGACCAGGCTCGTGCACAGGCCGCTCTGTCCGCCGCCGAGTACCGGCGCGGCGTCGCGGTCGGACCGGCGGGCGGACTGTCGGCCCAGGACATCGAGAAGCTCCAGGCCGCTTCCATCATGGATGCAGCCAACATCAAAGTCGTGGCTGCGCAGCTCGCCGTAATGCAGGCAAAGCTCGCATTGACGCGGATCGTCGCTCCGGTGGACGGTATCGTACTCACGCGCAATGCCGAGGTCGGTCAGATCGCGGGCTCAGGTGGTACGCCGCTGTTCGATCTCGAGGACTCCGGCCAGGTCGAGATGATCGGCCAGGTCGCGGAGCAGGATATGGCGAACCTGAAGGTGGGCCAGGCGGCATCGGTCTACCTGATCGGCAACCCGCAGCCATTCGTGGGACACATCTGGCTGCTCGGCGCGGTGATCGATCCGCAGAGCCGCCTCGGCGAGGTTCGCATTGCGCTGACGCCCAATCCCGCGCTGCGGCCGGGCGCGTTCGCGCGCAGCAATGTGACGCTCGACCGGGCGGAGCGGCCTGTGCTGCCCCAGACGGCCGTCATGGCCGATAACGATGGGTCGTACGTGTATGTAGTAGACCGCGATGGCCTGGTACAGCGCCGCCCGGTCGACGTGGGGGGCGTCACTCCCGCCGGCGTCATCATCAAGGAGGGGCTGTCAGGACGGGAGCGTGTGGTATCGATGGACGGCGGCTTCCTGCACGGCGGTGAGAAAGTGACCGTCGCGTCGACGGGAGTGCCGCAGACATGAAGAACATCTCTGCCTGGGCCATCCGGCACCCGGTGTTGCCGATGGTGCTGTTCGCGGTGCTGCTGTTCGCGGGCACCGTGGCATTCATCAGGCTGCCGGTCACACTGAACCCGCCGATCCAGTACCCGATGGTGTCGGTGAACATCAGCCAGCCCGGTGCCGCCCCCGAGGAGGTCGAAACCCAGATCGTCCGCCGGGTCGAGGCCGCGGTGGCCAGCGTCAGCGACATCAATCACATCACCTCGGTCGCCCAGGAAGGCGGGGCGGAAACGGACATCGAATTCCGCATCGGCACACCGATCGATCGTGCGGTGGCGGACGTGCGCAACGCAGTGAACCAGGTGCAGGTCGATCTGCCGCAGGACATCCAGCCGCCGATCGTCCAGCAGATCAAGGTCGGCGGCGGCCCTGTCGTCTATTATGACGTGAGCTCTGCGGGCATGACGCCGCAGGCCATCTCCTGGTTCATCGACAATACCATCACCAAGAACCTGTTGACGGTGCCCGGGGTGGCTCAGGTCTCGCGCGAGGGCGGCGTCGACCGACAGATCAACGTGGAGCTCGATCCGGCCCGCATGCAGGCACTGGGCATCACCGCTTCGCAGGTCAACGATCAGCTGCGCGATCTCAACATCGACATGCCCGGCGGCCAGGCGGACCTGGGTGACGGCGAGCAGCTGATTCGCGTGCTGGGGGGCGCCGATACCGTGCGGCAGCTCGCCAACACGCAGATCGTGCTGCCGGGCGGGCGATTCGCCAGGCTCGGCGACATCGCCGACGTGCATGATGGCGCGGCCGAGATCCGCAGCTATGACTTCAAAGACGGCCGCTCGGCCATCGGCTTCTCGGTGTCCCAGGCGCCGAACGTCTCCGACGTGTCGGTCCTGAATGGAGTGCACGAGGCGCTCGAGAAGGTCCGCAAGCAATATCCCACAGTGAAGATCGAACAGACCTTCACGACGGTGACCTTCACGGAGAAGAACTATCACTCCGCCATGAGCGCCCTCATCGAGGGCTCCATCCTCGCGGTGCTGATGGTGTGGCTGTTCCTGCGCGATGTGCGCGCCACGCTCATTTCGGCGCTCGCCATCCCCCTCGCGGCCATCCCGACTTTCCTTTTCATGCAATGGATCGGCTTCTCGCTCAACCAGGTGAGCCTGCTCGCCGTGTCGCTCGTTTCCGGTGTGCTGGTGGACGACGCCATCGTCGAGATCGAGAACATCGTGCGCCACATGCGCATGGGCAAGAGCGCCTTTCAGGCCGCGATCGACGCCGCCGACCAGATCGGCCTCGCCGTCATAGCCACCTCGGCCACCATCATCGCCGTCTTCATGCCGGTGAGCTTCATGGGCGGCATCATCGGCCAGTACTTCAGGCAGTTCGGCCTCACGGTCGCAGCGGCCGTCTTCTTTTCGCTGCTCGTGGCGCGCCTGCTGACTCCGGTGATAGCCGCTTACGCGCTGAAATCCAACGGCGGCCGCGCCGAGAGAAGCGACGACGGCCCGATCATGTCCGGCTACCTCAGGGTGCTGCGCTGGTGCGTGCGGCACCGCTGGAAGACAATCATCTGCGGCACACTTTTTTTCGCGGTGTCCATCGGCGGCCTGATGCTCATGCCGAAATCCTTCATTCCCGATTCGGATTCGAGCAACACCGCCCTGCACGTCGAGCTGCCGCCCGGCGTGTCGCTCGATGACACCAAGAAGGTCGCAGACGAGATCTATCACATCATCGCGCGCCAGCCCGAAACGGCCAGCGTCGACGAGTCGGTCGGCGACGGCTCCCTGAACGTTGCCAATCTCTACATCACGCTCGTGCCGCGCAACAAGCGCAGCGTGAACCAGCAGAGCTGGCAGAACCGCGTTCTCGGACTGCTGAAGTCCGTACCCGACGCGCGCGTGAATTTCGAGACGCAGAACGGCGATTCCGACGGTCACGCCATCACGATCGATCTGACCGGCGATGACCTGGCTCTGCTTTCGAGCACGGCTCGCGGGATCATGGAACAGATGCGCTCGCTGCCGGGGGTCGTCGGCGTCGGTTCCGACGATAATCTGCCGCAGCCCGAAATCCTCATCCACCCGAGATTCGACCTCGCGGCGCGCCTCGGCGTCACCGTGGCGAACATCAGCGACACGATTCGCATCGCTACGCTCGGCGATCTGGTGCAGAACGACGCCAAGTTCACCCTGCCCGATCGCCAGGTCCCCATCCTCGTCAACCTGAAGCGCTCGGCCCGGCAGGACCTCAACGCTCTCGAGAACCTGCCCGTGCCAACCTCCGGCGGCGGCACGGTGCCGCTGAAAGCCGTCGCCGACTTCAGCTTCGGCGAGGGTCCCACAACGGTCCACAGCTACGATCAGAGCCTTCGCGTCGCCATCGACGCCGACATGAACGGCATCCAGCTCGGCACGGCGCTCAAGGAAATTTATGCCCTGCCGTTGCTGAAGCACCTGCCGCGGGGAGTGCGTCTGGTCGAGACGGGCAACGCGCAGCTGATGAACGAGCTCTTCACGGACTTCGGCATCGCGATGATGACCGGCCTGCTCATGGTGTTCGCCGTTCTCGTGCTCCTCTTCGTGCGTGTGCTGCAGCCGCTCACCATCCTCTCCTCACTGCCGTTGTCCCTCGGCGGCGCCGTGCTCGCGCTGTGGCTGACCCAAAACCCGCTGTCTCTCGGCGTGATGATCGGCTTCCTGATGCTGATGGGCATCGTGGCGAAGAATGCCATCCTGCTCGTCGACTTTGCGATCGAGGAGATGCGCGCCGGCAAGGACCGCATGACGGCACTGCTGGAGTCGGGTCACAAGCGCGCCCGGCCGATCGTCATGACCACGGTCGCGATGGTCGCCGGAATGCTTCCCGTTGCGCTCGCCATCGGCGACTCGTTCCGTGCCCCGATGGCCATCGCCGTGATCGGCGGTCTCATCACCTCCACGGCTCTCACCCTGATCGTCGTGCCGGCAGGCTTCACCGTGATCGACGACATCGAGCGCTGGGTGGGCCCGAGGGTGAGCCGTGTACTGATCGCGGAGCCGGTCGCGGCGCCTCCAGAACACCAGCCCGCAGCCTGAGTCAGGGCCGCACGCGGCGGATCGGACTTGCGAGCATCATCATTCCCACCGAGGCGAAAGCGCGGCGCGTGAGCTCTCCCGGGCTTCGCGCCGCGCCGGGATGATGTCACAATTCCGTTTTCGCCCTGCCCGCGAGTGACTCCGATGAGCACCAGCAAATCCGTGCCGGCACAGTCCCCTCTCCTCGCCCGCATCACTGAGCTGGCGGTAGACATGAGCGAGGTGCGGCGCGACCTCCATCGTCATCCGGAGCTCGCCTACGGAGAGAAGCGCACCGCAGCCGTGGTGGCGAAGCTGCTGCGCGAGTGGGGCATCGAGGTGCACGAGGGCATCGGCAGGACGGGAGTGGTGGGTGTGATCGCCGCCGGCAACTCCGGCAACGCGATCGGGCTGCGCGCGGACATGGATGCGTTGCCGATCCAGGAAACTTCGGGTGCGCGGCATGCCAGCATCAACGCGGGTGTCGCCCACAGCTGCGGGCACGATGGACACACCGCGATGTTGCTTTGCGCCGCACGCTACCTGGCGGAGACGCGGCGCTTCGACGGCAGGGTACACCTGCTCTTTCAGCCGGCGGAGGAAGGGTTGGCCGGCGCCAGGGCGATGATCGAGGACGGCCTCTTCGAGAAGTTTCCGTGCGCAGAGGTCTACGCCCTGCACAATTGGCCGACACTGCCGGCCGGCACCATCGCCACGCGGGCGGGGCCGATCATGGGTGCCTCCGATCGCTTCACCATAACAGTGAGCGGCACGGGAGGCCACGCCGCGCTGCCGCACCTCACTTCGGATACCGTGCTCTGTGCTGCGCAGATCGTGACAGGCGCACATACCCTGATTTCGCGGCGCATCGATCCGACGGCGACGGCAGTGCTGTCGATCACCCGCATCCAGGGAGGCACCTCGCACAACGCGCTGCCGGCGGAAGTGCAGCTTTTCGGCACCGTTCGCACGTTCGATCCGGCCGTACAGGACAAGCTCGAAGCGATGCTGCACGAGTGGGTGGACCTCACCGCAAAGGCGGCCGGGTGCAGCGCGTCCGTCGAGTACAAGCGCATCTATCCGGCGACCGTCAACGACTCCGCCTGCGCTCAGCACGCCCTCGATGCGGCGGATGCGCTTTTCGGACAAGCCCTGCGGGTGCAGTCACCGGCGGCGACGGCGGAGGATTTCGCCTTCATGCTGCAGCAGGTGCCGGGCGCCTATATCTGGGTCGGCAGCCGCAAGGGCGACAAGAGCCCGTCGCTGCATCATCCCGCGTTCGATTTCAACGACGAGGCACTCCCGGCCGGCGCCGCGCTGTTGGCAAGCCTGGCGGAGCGCCGTCTAGCGGCTGCCTGAGCGCTGGGCGGGTCAGCAGCCCGCATCCTGAGCTTCAATGACTGTCGTGAGCGCTGCCGGGAAATAGGCGGCAGTACACGCAATGCGGCGCGTCCGGCCCTGACTCGACCCAAAGTGTGCGGACCCAAGGCAGGCTGCGCGGCGCGGCCGCGAATTCCCATGACTGGTCCTGCAGGTCACGCTCCAGCACCTCGTCAGGACTGGCATGGCCGAGCAGCTCTGCCGCGCGCTTCACCTCGATATCGCCGCGCGGCAGCACGGTGATCGCGACTGCGCCGCGCTCGATTCGCTCGGCGAGGCGATGCGCATGCTGCGCGCCTTCGGCATGGGCGAACAGCGTGTGGAAGTACTGTGCCAGCCGCTCGTGAAGCGACGGGGCAGGGTCGCTCGCGTGCCCCGGCTCGTGGGAGGCCGTAAGCGCGATGCGATCCGTCGGGAAGCCGTCGCGGAACAGTGCCAGACGCGCTCGCTCGGCGGTCTCGAAGTCGTTGAACACGGCCAGCAGGACTGCGCTCATGTCGCTCCCTCCTTACGGTAAAGCCGGGGTCGGCGCAGGGAGTGCTTCGTCTGAGCGGGATTTTACGCCCGCCCGCGCTGGCGGGGGTAATGCGCGCCCAGAGGGGGGTAATATGTCTACGGAACCTGAGCCGCGGGCGGATGGTCAATCCGGCTCCGGGCGAACCTGCTGACCCGGACCCGGGCATGCTACCGCTCCACGAGAGCAAGAGAGGAAACCGACAATGAGTGCTGGCTTGAGTCCCCTCGCCCCGAAGACTCCCCGCACCGGCAGCGCAGCCCATGCCGCGTTGCTGCGCCTGCGGGATTACCTGGGCAGTCAGATCATCGGGCAGGCGTCGCTGGTCGAGCGCCTGCTCATTGCGCTGCTCGCTGACGGCCATCTGCTCGTCGAGGGACCCCCGGGCCTCGCCAAGACGCGGGCCGTGAAAGCGCTCGCACACGCTCTCGATGCCGACTTCCAGCGCCTGCAGTTCACGCCCGACCTGCTGCCGCGGACCTGACAGGCTCGGACATCTATCGGCCGGAGGAAGGCATCTTCCGCTTCCAGCGGGGTCCGCTCTTCCACAACCTCATACTGGCCGACGAGGTCAACCGCGCGCCGGCGAAGGTACAATCCGCCCTGCTCGAGGCCATGGCCGAGAGGCAGATCAGCGTCGGGGCAGCCACTTACCCGCTGCCGCAGCTCTTCCTCGTGATGGCGACTCAGAATCCCATCGAGCAGGAAGGTACCTACCCCCTGCCGGAAGCGCAGCTCGACCGGTTCATGCTGCACACCCGGGTCGATTACCCCGATCGCGCGACTACGCTGGAGATCATGGCGTTGGCGCGGCGCGAAGCGATCAGCCAACGCGAGCTGCCGCCTCCCGAGCATCGCGTCTCGCAGGAGACCGTGTTTGCCGCGCGCCGCGAAGTGCTCGGCCTCACTCTGTCAGAGCCTGTCGCCGACTACATCGCTGCGCTCGTCGATGCCACGCGCCGGCCCGAGCCTTACAGCGCGCAGCTGCGCGAATGGCTGCGCTGGGGCGCGAGCCCGCGCGCGGCGATCGCGATCGAGCGCGGCGCGCGGGCGCTCGCATGGCTCGATGCGCGCGAGTTCGTCACCCCGGAAGACGTGCAGGCGATCGCGCCGGACGCCTTCCGACACCGTTTGTTGCTCGACTACACGGCGCAGGCGCGCGGCGTGTCGGCGCAGGCCTGCATCGAGGAGCTGTTGAGCCGGGTCCCGGCGCCATGATCGTTCCCGACCTCGAGGAGTTGTTGGCGCTGCGCGGCGCTGCACATGGCCTGTCGCTGCAGGGGCGCAAGGCCACGCGCGCGATGCTGCTCGGCGCACATACGAGCGGGCAGCGGGGACGAGGCTTGGAGTTTCAGGAGGTGCGCCCCTACGTCGCGGGCGACGACCCGCGCAACATCGACTGGCGGGTGACCGCAAGGCGCGGACGGCCGCATACCAAATTGTTTCGCGAGGAGCGGGAGCGGCCCGTCTGGCTGCTCGTCGACCTGCAGCCAGGGCTCTTCTTCGGCTCGCGGCTGCAGCTGAAATCGGCCCTGGCTGCGCGGACCGCGGCGCTCCTCGCCTGGGTCGCAGCGCTCGGCGGCGACCGCGTGGGCGCGGTGATCGCTCACGGCGCCGCGCAGACCCGGATCCTGCCGGCCCGCGGCCGCCAGACTGGGGTGTTGCCGTTGCTCGAGGCACTCCTGCAGTCGCAACCGAAGGCGCCAGGGCAACCCTCGCCACTCGCGCTGGAACAGGCGCAGCGCGCTCTGCTGCCCCTGGTTCGCCCGGGCAGCCAGATCCTCGCCATCAGCGACTTCGCCGGCCTGCGTGAAGAGGCAGGCAGCCTTTGGACGGCGCTCGCCGCGCACACCGATCTGCGACTCTTCTGGGTCACCGACGCGTTGGAGCAGGAGGGATTGCCGAACGGGCGCTTTCGGGCCGGCCTGCCGGGCCGGCTGCGCATCCTGGACGGCATGCGCGTACGCGCGTGCTGGCGGCAGGCGTGGCAGGAGCGTGAAGCTCGCATCGGCGCTCTGTCGCAGAGTACCGCGGCTCCGGTCGTGAGACTCGACACGCGCGACCCGGTCGAACGCGTCCTTCGGCCGCTGCTGCGGCCTCGGGCTTCGGCGGCATGACACCAAACTGGACTTCACAACTCGCTCCTTCCCATGCGCCGCCGCCCCCGGGCTGGTGGCCGCCCGCTCCGGGCTGGTGGCTGCTGGCGGCGCTGGTGCTCGCAGCGGCAGTGATTGCAGCCTGGGGGTGGCACGATCCTTACCGCAGAAGCCGGCGCGCGGCGCTGCGCGAGCTGCGCGCGATCCGCGCCGCGGATGCCGATCCGGTGTCGAGTGCGCGGGCCATCGAGAGCCTGTTGCGCCGCTTTGCCCTCACCGTGTTCGGCAGCGCGCAGGTCGCCCGCCTGACGGGCGATGCATGGCTGGAATTCGTCGCCGAGCGGGGCGGGACCCCGCTCGCGGGAGAGTCGGGACGGTCGTTGCTTGCCACCGCCTTCGGCGGCGGACCGAGTGACCAGCGCGAGTGTTGGCTCTTGGCTGCCGACGCGTTCGTGCGTCAGGCGCGCCGCAGGCCCCCGGCAGAGCGCGCGGAGAAGCGCTGATGTTCCACCTTGCGTGGCCGTGGATGGCGCTGCTGCTGCCGCTGCCCTGGATCCTGCTCAGGGTACGCCGCACCGCGGAGCCGGGCGGCTCGGCACTGTACCTGCCGTTCGCGGCATCGATCGCCGCGCCTGCCCCGAGTGCGACGCTGCCGCGCGCCCTGCTCGCGGTGTTGGCCGCGATCTGGGCGCTCCTCGTGCTGGCCGCCATGCGCCCGCAGTGGCTGGGCCAGCCGCTGCCGGTACCCACCAATGGGCGCCAGATCATGCTGGCGATCGACTGCTCGGGGTCCATGGCCTCCCAGGACATGGGAGGCGTGAGCCGGCTCGAAATCGTGCAAGTCGTTGCCGGGCATTTCGTCGACCGGCGCCAGGGCGATCAGATCGGCCTGATTCTCTTCGGCACGCGGCCTTATCTGCAGGCGCCGCTCACGCCCGACATCGCGACCGTGCACAAATTTCTGGATGAAGCCGTCGTGGGCATAGCGGGTCCGCAAACCGCGATCGGCGATGCCATCGGCCTTGCGATCAAAGAGCTGCGCCAGCGCGAGCGCACGAGCGGCGTCCCCATGCATAAGTCGGTGCTCATTCTGCTGACGGATGGCGGTAATGACGCCGGCGTCATACCGCCGCTCGAGGCGGCGCACCTTGCGGCTCAGACCGGCCTGCGCATCTTCACGATCGGCGTGGGAGCGGCCGAGGAACAATCCCTGTTCGGACTCAGCACCGGCAACACGGACCTCGACGTGGGCCTGCTGAAGAAGATCGCGAGCATCACGGGCGGGGAATTCTTCCGTGCCAGCAATCCGCAGGCACTGCAGGCCGTCTACCGCCGGATCGACGAGCTCGAGCCGACCGCAGGCAACAAGCAGTGGCTGCGGCCCGCGGCCGAATGGTTCTCATGGCCCCTGGCGCTCGCCCTGATTCTCAGCGTACCCGCCGCCTGGCTGATGGCGCTGCGATTGTGACCATGAGCGATTTCCACTTCCTCCATCCTTACTGGCTGCTGGCCCTGCCGCCGCTGCTCGCGCTCGCCGTCTGGCTGGCACGCCGCCGCGGACGGGACGGCGCATGGACCCGGCTGCTCGACGGCGAGCTGCTATCGCTGTTGCGGTTGAGCGAGGGCGGTGCGGCGCGCTCGCCGTGGCTGCTCATCGGCACCGCCTGGACTTTGTCCGTGCTGGCGCTCGCCGGACCAACCTGGCAGCGCCAAGTCACCCCGGCCTATCGCGCGCCCGCGGCGTGGATCGTGGCTCTCGAGCTGTCGCCCTCCATGGAGGCCACGGACGTACCGCCCAGCCGGATCGCGCGGGCGCGCCTGGGCGTAGAGGATCTGCTGTCGGCAGCACACGATGCGCGCGTGGGGCTCGTCGCATTCGCCGGTGATGCCTACACGGTCGCACCACTCACCAGTGATGTGGCTACCGTGCGCAATCTCGCGTTGCCGTTGGAACCAGGCCTGATGCCGGAAACGGGTGACCGTCTGGCGCCCGCGCTGAAGGAGGCAGCGCGTCTGCTGCAGGCAGCACGGGGAAAAGATCGCCAGGTCATCGTGCTGACCGACGGCTTGATCGATCCGGCGCGCGCTCTGCTTGCGGCAGAGCAGCTGCATCGTCAGGGAATCACCGTCAACCTCGTCGGGGTGGGCACCCCCGGCGGTGCGCCCGAGCCGGACGGCAACGGCGGGTTCGCTCGCAACGAGCAGGGGCAGGTCGTCCTGGCACGACTCGACACCGGCCTCCTGCAGCGGATCGCGACGGCCGGCGGCGGCCGATTCGTGCCGCTGAGCGCGTTGCCTGAGCTGGTGGCGAGCCTGCAGAACGCCGGATCGCGCGAGATGAGCTCCGGCGTCGCCGCGCCGGATGTGAAGCTCGCGAGCTGGCTCAACGACGGCGTGTGGCTCCTGCCGCCGCTTCTTCTTCTCGCCGCGCTCCTCGCGCGCCGGGGCTGGGTATGAAGGCCTCGAGAGCCGCACTGCTCGCCGCGGCCCCGCTTTGCTGGGCGATGCTCGCAAGCGGCACGGCACACGCGCTCGATGCACGGGCCGCGTGGTCGGATCTCTGGCGTACACCGGACCAGCAGGGGCAGGCTCTGCTCGATGCCGGCCAACCGGCGCAGGCCGCGCAGCGCTTCAATGATCCGCGCCGCCGCGCCTACGCCGATCTACGGGCCGAACGCTATCAGGACGCGGCGAAGCTCCTCGCTCCCTTCGGCGATGTCAGGTCCGAATACAACCGCGGCAACGCACTCGCCAACGCCGGGCAGTTGCAGGCCGCGCTGGCGTCATACGATGCCGCATTGAAGCAGGCTCCCGGCGACAGGGACATCCGCCACAACCGCGACGTGGTCGCGAAAGCGTTGCAGCAGCAACAGTCATCGCAGTCGCGGTCTCGCAATGGCCGGCAGGGCAACCACGGATCGGGCTCATCGGGACAACAGCAGCAGACAGGCTCCGGACAGCGCAACGGATCAGGATCGCAGAGGTCCGGAGGTCCCGGCGCGCAATCCGGCGGCGGCGGCCGGACGGCATCCAACAGCGGCTCTCGCAACGGCGACAATCGGGCGGGTAATGCCGGCCAGCCGGGAGGCGGCGGCATTCAGTCGGGTCCCGGTGGACCGCAAGCGGCAGGCGCCTCTGGCTCTGGCTCTTCCAAGGAGTCGCCCGGCCAGGCGCAACGCGACGCTGCAGTCGCCGCCGCCTTCGCGCGTGAGCGGCAACAGCAGGGCGCGGCCGGTGCGGCGGCCCGGCCGCAAGGCGCACAGGGTAACGGCAAATCCGCGCAGGCCACGAACGGCAGCGACAAGGGGCCCGACGCAGGCCTTTTGCAGGGAGGAACACAGACTCCCAGGCAGAAGCCGGAGAGCGAGCGCCAGCTGGCCCTCGACCAGTGGCTGCGGCAGATCCCGGACAGCCCCGCGGGCCTCCTGCAGCGTAAATTCCTGATCGAGCACATGATGAAGCAGCAGGACGGCGACGAGCCGCAGGGCGGCAGCCAATGAGAGAGAGGGCTCGCGGAGCCCTGCTGCTGCTCGTCGGCTGCGCGGCAGCCACGCCAGCCTTTGCGGACGTCAGGGCCTCACTCGATGCTGCTCAGATTGCGTCCGGCGACACTGTGCAATTGACATTGGAGCACGACGGCCAGACCAGCGGCCAGCCCGACGTCACGCCGCTCGAGCAGGACTTCGATATCCTCGGCACCAGCAGCAGCACGAGCATCGAGCTCGCCAACGGCAACACGTCCGAGAAGACGGAAGTCGTCCTGACGCTGGCTCCAAAGTCGACCGGTCACCTGACGATCCCTGCGCTCTCGTGGAATGGCGAGCACACTCAGCCGCTCTCACTCACCGTGACCGGACCTGGCAGCACCGGACAGCCGGGAGCGTCGCGTGTGCCGTTCGCGGCAAAGGTGTTCATCGAGACCAGTGCGTCACCGGAGACGCCTTACGTCCAGGCTGCCGTTCACCTGACCGTACGGCTGTTCGCGTCCGAGCCCCTGTATCACGCCCAGCTCGACCTGCCGGAGAACAGCGATTTCGTCGTGAAGCAGATCGGCACGGATGAGGTCAACGAGACCCAGCGCAGCGGTCGGAACTACCAGATCGTCACCAGACAGTATCTGCTCTTTCCGCTGCACAGCGGCAAACTCACGCTCCAGGGTCCGGTGCTCGATGCAGAAGTTGCCGTCAGCCAACCCCACACACAGTACGGCAACGATCCGTTCGGCGGCTTCTTCGGCGGGCCGTCGTTCGGTATGTTGCGGACGGTCCGCCCGATTCGATTGCACGGCGACCCCATCGTACTTTCGGTGCAGCCGCGTCCGCCCGGCGCAGTCGGCAGCTACTGGCTGCCGGCCGGTGACGTCACGCTGAGTGCCGCCTGGGACCCGGGGAAACTCACCGCGCGGGCGGGTGATCCGGTGACTCTGGATCTCGATCTGCGGGCCACCGGGCTCACCGCGGCGCAGCTCCCCGATCTGTCGTCGCTGTTGAGCGTGCCTTCAGGGCTCAAGGCTTATCCCGACCAACCGAAACTGAGCGACTCGAATCAGGATGGGAAGCTCGTCGGCAGCCGCGATCAGGCCATCGCCCTGATGGCCGACTCGCCCGGTCACTACACGATTCCCGCGCTCACGGTCAGGTGGTGGGATACCCAGAACAACAGCCCCCGCACCGCGACGTTGCCGGCGCGCACATTGACCATTCTGCCCGCGCCCGGCAACACCGTGGCCGCCACCCCGGCTCCGCCGGCACCCGCGGCGCAACCGTCACCCACACCGGGCGCATCCCGACATACGCCTGCGGTTTCGGCACCGAAGCCCGCGGCCGCGCGTGCTCCTTCGCAGTGGGAGTGGATCAGCTTCGGTCTGTCCGCCGCGTGGCTCTCGACCCTGGGCGCCTGGCTCTGGTCGCGCCGCCGCTCGCGAGCCGCGCCAGGAGCCTCCCGCGGCGGCAGTCCCGGTTCTGCCAAACCGCCGGCGAGCCCGCACCCGCCGGGTCCCGCCAAAGAACGGGCAGCGTTTCACGCGGCCTGCGAAGCCAACGACGCGCACGCGGCGCGGGCACATCTACTGGCCTGGGCAGCGGCCCTCTGGGGCGCCACTCCGGCAGGCATCAGCGCCATTGCCGCAAGGATCGGCGACCCCACTGTTGGGGAGTTGCTCCGCGATCTCGATCGCGCCTGCTATGCAGGCGGCGCGTGGCAGGGCCACCCCCTTGCCACCGCGCTACCGGAGCTGCCCGCGCCTGCCGGCAAGACATCGCGCCAACGCGACGGGCTCGCCCCGCTCTACCGGTGAAGCCCGCGCCCTCTCGCCGACGCCACTGTTAACTCGTCGGAAATCCTCGGCGATCGAGTGGTAAAGTCCACCCGTGGCCAATAACAAGCTGAGCCAACTGGAGCAGGCGGTCGGGGCGGATCCGCACAACGCGGAATTGCGGCATCTGCTGGCCGCGGAATACGCCGAGGCGGGCCGCTACGACAGCGCCAAGGCCGAGTTCCTCCATGCCATCGCCCTCGATCCCGGTGCGCACGTCGCCCGCTTCCAGCTCGGCCTGCTGTTGCTCACGCTGGGCGATCCGGCCGGCGCATCGAGGATATGGCAGCCTCTGGAAGCGCTTGGCGAGGAGGCGCCGCTCTGGCATTTCAAGCACGGGCTGGAGGCGCTGATTCGCGGCGAGCTCCCGACCTGCCGGCGTGAGCTGGGGGAAGGCATCGCGAGGAACGCTGCCAATTCGCCGCTCAACAACGACATGCGCCTCATTCTGACGCGCATCGCGGGCGAAACCGCGTCCGTTCGAACGGACTTCTCTCTATACGGTGGCAGTGATACCCGGCATTGACGGTGCGACGTTGCCATGGACCCCCTGCGCCCGTTTTCCGATCTGATCCGCTCGCTGTGGAAGTCGAGCACCGCCCGCGTGCAGCGCGCCCAGGGCGGGACGGGCGCGAGTCGTACCAGTCCGCAGTCCACCGCCCCACTGGAGGCTGAATCCGGAAGCCTGTCGCTGCGATCGGAGATTCGCTCTCGCATCCGCCAGATCGGGCTGAGCGATCCCCGACGCGTCCGCGAGGTGTTCGTGGAGACGGTGATCGCCCGGGAGCTCGGGTTGGGCACGAGCCATGCGGCGGATCTGACCGAGATCGCCGAACGGGTCGCCGCCCGGATCGGCTCGCACTCGGAGCTCAGTGATCGGCTGCACACTCTGTTGGTCGCGCTCGCCGAAGACCCCGCCGCCGGATGACGCCGCCCGCGCGGGCGCAGATCTCACAGCCTGCGGTCGATCCTCGGCTCCGCCGCAAGAGACGCGCGGATGTGCTCGATTGCCCGTAAGTGCAGCTGCGACACCCGTCCCTTGGTGACCCCGAGCCGGGCGGCGATGTCCTGGAATTCCCGGTGTTGGTAATAGTGCTGCCGCATCACTTCACGTTCCCGCTCCGGCAGCGCCTCTACCAGCCCGCGCAGCCGCGCGCGTGACTGCGCCAGCTCCGCGGCGAGATACGGGTTGGCCTCGGGGGCCTCGTCGATCGGCTCGACTTCCGGGCCCTCGAGCACCATCCCAACCGCCAGGCCGGCGGCCAGGTGAATGAAGTCCTCGAAGGTCGCGTGCTGCGGCTGCCGCAGCGCGGCCTCCGCAAGCGATTCCTCCCGATCCGCCATCCGGGTGCGCCAGAAGCTGCGCTGCGCACCGGCCTCGGTGTCGCGCGTCACGCCTGTCAGGATCGCGCCGCGGATGCGGTAGGACGAGAACGTCTCGAAAGTTGCGCCCCGCCGATCGTCATAGCGGTCGACCGCCTCCATGAGGCCCACGCGCGCATATTGAAGGTATTCATCGAACGGCGTGGCATCATCGCAGCGTGTGCGATACAGCCCCGCAGCGATCGCGCGCGCGTATCTTGCGTATCGCAGGATGAGCTGCTCGCGTATCTGCGGGTCGCCCGAGGAGCGCAGGCCCTCCCACAACACCGCGAGCTCACTGTCTACTGCACTGGTCACGAGGTCGACAGGGATGCGCGCGCGGCGGGCTCAGTGAAAGCTCCCGAGCAGCGCCCGCACCACCAGGCTCCAGCCGTCGATCAGCACGAACATGAGTATCTTGAACGGCAGGGAGATGATCGTCGGCGGCACCATCAGCATGCCCATCGCCATCAGTACGCTTGCCACCACCAAGTCGATGAGGAGGAAGGGCAGGAAGATCACGAATCCGATCTGGAATGCCGTCTTCAGCTCGCTCAGCAGGAAAGCAGGCACCAGATACGGCGTCGACACGTCCTGAACCGAGTCCGGAATGGGTGCGTGCGCGACCTGGAGGATCAGCTCGAGGTCCTGCTCGCGGGTCTGCCGGATCATGAACTGCCGCAGCGGCGTGATTCCGGTGGTGACGGCCTGCTCCAGCGAGATCTGGTTCCGCATCAGCGGCTGCAGGCTGTTGGCATCGATCTGCCGGATCTGCGGTGACATCGTGAACAGCGTCAGGAAGAGCGCAATGCTGAGAAGCACCAGGTTGGGAGGCGTATCCTGCATTCCGAAGCCGTGCCGCAGCATCGAGAGCACGATGATCGTCCGCGTGAAGGAGGTCATGGAAACGACGATCGCCGGCAGCAACGCGACGACGGTCAGCAGCAGCACGATCTTCAGCGCATCGGCCACGGGAGCGCCGCCGTGGCCGGTGGCGTTCAGGCTGATGGCGAAGGTTCCCGGCGCAGCGATCAAGGCGGGAGTCACTTCGCGGCCTCCCGGGGCTGCTCCTGCAGGGCCGGCAACACCGTCAATCCGATGCCGTTTCGCCCTTCGACCACCAGCACGCGCGCGGCATCGATCTCGAGCAGGTGCGCGCGCAGGGATGAGCCTAGAACCGCCTTGCCGGCGATCCTGATGCCCTGGGGGGAGGCCCATCTGCCGTTGGTCTTCGCCAGAATGCGCTTCATCGCCACGATGCCGCCGGAAGCGAGCGCCAGCGTGACGACGATGCCGCCGAGCACGCGCGCCACGCTCGGCAGCTCGGGTCCGGCGCCGGTCATCCCTGCAATCAAGCCGGTCCCCCGATCTCCGTGATGCGCACTCCGAACTTGTCCCCTATGGCGACGAGCGTTCCGCGCGCCACCAGCTTGCCGTTCAATCTGACGTCGATCGGGGCATCTGCATCCCGGTCCAATGTGACGACATCTCCCGCAGCCAGCGCGAACAGCCGCGCCATGGAGAGCTCGGCCGAGCCGAGGGTAACGGAAAGCTGCACTTTGACTTCGTCCACCAGGTCGAACCGCTCGCCGAGCGGGGCTCCCTTGGAGGTGGACGCCGGGGCCAGCGGCGGCAAGTCGAGCCGATTCACGACAGTCTGACTCATCTCCGTTCTCTTCTTTCTTGTGGGTGAATTCGAGCAACCTGGACGGCGAGCGAATTGTCGACCCTGCCCAGGTGCGCCTCCGCGATCGGGTTCGAACGGCCTACCGCCAGGGTGCACGGGGCGCTGAGATCCTGGTCGAGCACGATGGCATCGCCGATCGACAGCCCGTTCAGATCGCGCCAGGACACCGACGCCGAGCCCAATGACACCGTGACAGTCAGCTGCTCCGCCTGCATCGCCTGCCGGCGCGGCGACAGGGGTTCCGGCAGGGACACCGCCGGGCGCTCGCCGAGGAGCGCCTCCGCCAGCCGCGGCGCGACATCGAGCTCGAGAGTCCGCATGCCTTCTGCTGGGCCCGCCGAAATCCTGACGTGGAAGGCACGCCGATGCCACGCGGGTACGGCCTCCTCCTGAGCCGAGGAGCCGGGCCTCCTTACCACGCAGGCAACTGACGGAAACGCCGTGCGTACCAAGCTCGTGAGCAAGGCGCCGACCGCTTCCGCCGTCAACGCCTCCTCCAGCTTTCCGCGCGGCGAGGCAAAGGACAACGACAGCTTCTCCCTGCCACCGGAAACGCAAAGCGCTTTGACGAAATCGGATTCGGTGTCGACGCTCAACAGCATCTCGCCGTCGGCGAGCGCCGCGAGCGTCACGCTCTGCCTGCCGGCAGTAATGGGTCCGGCAACGGCCGCCACCGGCAGGTCCACGACCGGGGCCGGAACGCCTTCCGCGCTCCAAGCCCCGTGCCAGTCGTTGACGACCGCCCCCAAACGTTCCACCAGCCGCCGCCGCCGGCTCTCCCCGAGCAACAGCAGCGGCGCCGGCTGGATTGCCTCGGATCGGCTCATCTGCCGCTGTCCATCGTGAGCAGCTGCTGCAGCATGGTATTGGCGGCGGAGTTGATCTCGGAGCTGGCCTGGTAGCCGCGCTCGATCACGATCAGATCCGTGAACTGCTGCGACAGGTCGACGTTCGACATCTCGACCTGGCCGCCGAGGATGCTGCCGAAATTCGATGACAGGGGGGTGCCGAGCGTGGGCAGGGTGCCTTCGTTGGCCACGTACAACCCCTTGCTCGTCGCCTGCAATTGCTGCGGCGCATCGAACTGCGCCAGCACCAGCTTGGCGGGCTTGAGCGTCTGCCCGTTGGAGTAGGTGAGAGTGATGGAGCCGTCGCTGCCGAACGCTGTGCCGGTCAAGGCGCCGAGCTGGACTCCGTCCTGGCTCAGCACCTGAAGCTGCGAGCTCGAGGTCGACCCCATGCTGGTGACGCCTGAAAAGCTGCCGGCGGCGCCGAAATCGAAGTCGACGTTGAAGGACGGCAGGTTCGGAGGGGTTACGGTCACCGTCACCGGAGTATTGGAGCTCGCAGGCGTGCCGTCCGCGTTGAATGTCAGACTGCCGTTGCCGAGGACGTTGTTGTTCGAGTCGGCAACCTGCACGGTCCATTGCCGCGGATTGGTGGTGCTCTGAGTGAACGTAGCCTTGAGATTTTCCGTGCCGCCCGAGCTGTCCACGACGGTGATGTTCGACAAGACATAGGGCGTGGTCTGTCCGGTGCCCGCCAGATTGCCGCTCAGGTCCACGGTGGCGGTGGCCTTTGGCGGATAGGAGCGGTAGCTGTCGACGTTGAAAGAGCCGATGCTGGAAGTCGCAGTCGACACGACGACTTTGTCGCCCGTCGAAGTCTCGACGAGGTTCCCGTTCTGGTCGAACTGGAACTGCCCGGCGCGCGTGTAGAGATAGCCGCCGTTGCCGTCCTGCACCGTGAAGAACCCGAGGCCGTTGACGGCTGCGTCGAGCGGATTGCCCGTGCTCTGATCCTGGCCCTCGGCGAAGGAGACGCGGCTCTCGTTCAGTGCGACGCCCCCGCCGCCGGACTGCGAGCCCGGGCTGCCGAGCATGGCGCCCGATTCGGTATCCGGAGCGACACTCGTGAACAGCGGCTCGGTCATTTTGTATCCGACCGTGTCGAGATTCGCCACGTTGTTGCCGATGACGTTCAGGCCCTGCTCATAGGCGGTCATGCCAGACAAGGCCGTGTAGATCGCGCTCAGCATGTCAAACCTCCGGGATCGCTATTGGATGAGAGTAACGCTGGTGAGCGGCACGTCGGTCAGGGTGTTGCCGCTCGTGGTGACGGTCAGCAGAGGCTGGCCGGTCGAAAAGGACACGGCCGAAACCGTGCCGACGGAGCTCGAAGCGCCGGTCGCCCCGGACTGCGAGGTGCTGACCTCGACGCTCTTGCCGATGAGATTGATGCCCTGGTTTGCGCTCGTGAACGAAAGCAGCGTGTCGAGCTTCGAGCTCTCCTCGCTGTTGATCTCGAGTGCGCTGAACTGCGCCAGCTGGGCGACGAACTGCTCGTCGTTCATCGGTTGCAGCGGGTCCTGAAACTGGAGCTGAGTGATCAGGATGTTCAGGAAATCCTGCTGGGTGAGAGTAGGCGTGGCAGGTGCCGAAGAAGTAGTACCCGCGCTCACGATGCCGATGCCGCTTACCGCCATGTCGTTTCTCCGGTCCAGCTTTTGATGATGCCGAGGCGGTCGAGCCTCGCCTGATCCTGGTGCAACTCCCATTTCGCCGCCGCAACACGCAGCCGCTCCCGCAGCCGCTCGATCGTCTTCAGCTCTTTGAGCCGGGCGGACAGCTGCTCCTGCGCCGCGGCGAGGTCGCTCCGGCGGCGGTCTCTCGCCGCCCGCGCCGCCGACAGCTCCATCACCTGCGAAAGCACGTACCGATGCGCCTGCTGCAGATCGCAGGCGGCGATCGGCGCGCGCACCTCTTCCAGATTCCTCTGCACCGACAGCGCCGACTCGAGGTGGCTCTCGGCCGTGGTGCATGCGGCTTCGGCTTTGTCGAGCAACGCCTCGCTGACCGCCTGCTGCGCGCGGGCCTCCTGCACCAGCACCTCGCGGTGGCGCTCGAGAGTGCGCAACACCGAGCTGTCATGTCTTGTGGGTCTTGGCATGCTCGGTTGCTTTCGATTCCAGGATGTGGCGCAGTCGGGCGAGCGCTGCCGGCCGCCTCTCGAGCTGATCGGGTCCCTGGGCCAGGAACTCTTCGAGTTGCGGCATGAGCTGCACCGCCCGGTCGAGACGCGGATTCGTGCCGCTGCGGTACGCGCCGACCTCGATCAAATCGCGCGCCGACTCGTAGAGAGCGATCAGCTCCATCGCTTCCGAGGCATGGCGCCGCTCGTCCGCGGACGCAACAATGGCCGCGAGCCGGCTGACGCTCTGGGTGAGATCGATCGCCGGATACCTGCCACGCTGCGCCACGCTGCGCGACAGCACGATGTGGCCGTCGAGTATCGCCCTGACACTATCGGAGATGGGGTCGTCCACGTCATCGCCCTCGACCAGCACGGTGTAGAGGGCAGTGAGAGAGCCGCCTTCGGCGCGGACGCCGCCTCTCTCCAGCAGGCGAGGCAGCAGCGCGAACACCGACGGCGTATACCCTCTCGCCGTGGGCAGCTCACCGCCAGCGAGCCCGATCTCCCGCTGCGCCATCGCTACCCGCGTCAAGGAATCCATCGTCAGGCAGACGTGCAGCCCCTGATCGCGGAAGTGCTCGGCGATGGCCGTGGCAAGGAATGCCGCTCGGCGTCGAATGAGAGGGGGCTGGTCGGAGGTCGCGGCGACGACCACGGTTCGAGACCAGGCCGCGGCGTTCAGCCCGCTCTCGACGAATGCCTTCACTTCTCTGCCGCGTTCGCCCACCAGCGCGACGACCGCCACGTCTGCCTGCACTTCGCGAGTCAACATGCCGAGCAGCGTCGACTTGCCGACACCGCTTCCTGCAAAGATGCCGATGCGCTGCCCGCGGCCGAGGGTGAGAAGCACGTCGAGCGCCCGAATCTGCGTCTCGAGCGGTTCTTTCACCTGGCCGCGGGTCAGCGGGTTGATCGGCGACGGATAGAGCGGGCGGCGCACTGCGCCGCGCGGCAGCGGCCGTCCGTCGAGCGGTGCTCCCAGGCCATCGATGACCCGCCCGAGCAGATGCTCGCCGGTGAGTACGTGCGCGCGCTGCCCCGTCGCCAGCACTTCGCTTCCGATCTCGATGTCCTCGAGCTCTTCATAGGGCATCAGGAGTACGCGTCCCTCGGACAGCCCGACGACCTCCGCGCGGACCGTGGCTCCGGATGTGCGGGATCGAATGGCGCAGATCTCGCCGAGACGCGCGTGCGGGCCGCGTGATTCCACGCTGAGCCCGACGAAGCGCACGATCTGCCCCGTCCGCCTGATCCAGTCGGCCGTTCGCACGCTCGCGAGCAGGCGCCCCGTCGCGGTCATGCGGCCTCCACCGCAGCTGTTTTCGATGCTCGCAGTGTCGCGAACAGCTCCTGGAGCTGGATCTCGAGGCGGCCGTCCAGCGTGCCCAGTGAGGACTCGATCAGGCAGCCGCCGAGCGTCACGCGCGGATCGGCGCACAGCGACCAGGACCGTGCACCCAGTACGTCCTGGATTGCGGAGCTCTGCGACTGGAGGAAAGGCAGGTCCTGCGGACTGACTTGGATGGTCAGTTCCCGCTCGTCCTTGACCCTCTTGACGACCTCGAGCACCGCGCCGAGAGCGGCATCGCGGGACACCAGAGCCCGACCGGCAAGTTTGGCGAAGACTTCCGCGACGATTTCTGCGCAGCTCTCGGCCAACTGCGCGCACTCACGCGAGAACGCCTGCTCGCATGCTGCCGCCATCAGCGACAGAGCGCCCAGGCTCGATCTGACACTCTCCAGGGCTTGCTGCCGCGCCTCGGCCCGGCCGATTTCGCGTCCGCTCTCACGCGCTCTTTCCGCAGCCGCCTCGATGTCGGGAGCCAGATGCCTCGCGCAGGCCGCACGGACCTCCGCGGGCTGGGCCAGCAGCCACTCGCAGACGACCTCCGGCGTGAGGCCCGCGGCCGTCGATCGCTGATCCTGCGCGGCCACGGGTGCGGGCTCGCACAGCTCCGCGGCCGCCGAAATGGCGGCAAGCCCCGCTGCTCGCACGGGCCGCAGCCGCTCCCGGTCCGATGCCACGACGACATTGCGCAGGATCACGCCCGCGCCCCCGCGATCCGGATCCTGCGCCGCATTCCCACGCGCGCCCGCTCGAACGCCTGCTGGAACTGCGTATCCGGCGCTTCCGCCGCAGCGGAAATCTGTTCCGCCAGCACGCGCGCCAGCGCATCCTCCATCGTCCGGGACAGGCGCGGCAGGCTGGCGCGCAACCGCATGACTTCGAGGGTCTTGTCGGCCGCGAGCTTCGCCAGGACCTGCACCTGCCAGGGACCCGGGCGGATGCTGAAGAGCAAGGCCAGAGTCCAGGCCGGCTCGGCTGCGAGCGACGGCGCCAGTGCCTCGAGATCCACATCCGTCCATGGGGTGGCAGGGTGCTCTTCGGAGTTGGCAGAGCTCCCGCGCGCCGCGGCTGTCAGCCGCCGCAGGCGCTCTTTGGCCCGGTCCGACAGCGCTTGCAGGAGCCACGCGCGATCGGCTGCAGACAATCTGCCCAGACGCTCCAGAACTTCTTCCGGCGTTTTCATGCGCCAATCCTCGTCACCGGGGTGGTCTCGATGGCCAACGCCTGTTCAACCTCTGCCAGCAGCGCCCGCCGCTCGACCTCGGTGAGCGTGGTATCGCGATGCCGGGCCCTCTTCCGGAACGCAAGGCCGAGCAGCGTTCCAATCACGAGCGCCAAGGCGCCCAACCCCGCCGTGTTCCAGGGGAGCAATACCACTCGCTTGCGCATCGCCGGCGCTGTGAAAGCGGAGGCCGCGGATGCGGGAGCTGCGACCGCTGACGCGGCGACCGGCTGCGAGACGCTCGCGCTCGGTTGGGCGCCGGCGCCCTCGTCGCGGTGGGCCGCGCGACCACCGGCCAGGGCGTCCAGCGGCTCGACGTCGATCTCATCGCCCCGTGCCTCGCTGGCGCCCGCCGCGATGCCGACCAACTCGGAGATCCTCTGCTGCTTGTCGTCCGTGAGTGTCCCCGGCACGATCACGCCGATACTCATGTGCGTGATGTTGCCGGGCGCGGCCACGATCTGCTCCACCCGGCGACCGTACTCATACTCCACGTCGGTCGTGGAGTCCGGTGCCTTCGCGCCACTGCCCGCCACCGTGCCGGTGCCGAGCGATGCGCTGCCGCCCCCGCTGCCGCCGGTCTCGACTTCCTGCTTGCGCAGCACGGCGCCTTCGCCACCGCCCTGTGCTCCTCCCAGCGGCACGAGGCTCTGCACGGTCGTCTTCACCTGATCGAAGTTCAGCGCCACATCGACGCTCACCAGAGCCTGGCCCGGTCCGTACGCCCGGTCGAGCAGCGCTGCAATCTTGTGCTGCAGATAACTCTCGACCTCGCGCTCGACGGCGAGCCGCCCGTTCGATCCGGTCAGGCCGGCCTGACTCGGGTCGACGGCGGACAGTGTGATCCCGCGCTGGTCGTTGACGATTACCGCAGCAGGCCTGAGATCGGCCACGGAGGCGGCGACCAGCCGCTGAATGCCCTCGACCTGCGCGCTCGAGAGGCTCGCTCCAGGCTGCAGGACCAGCGACACCGCGGCACTCGGCGGCTCGCGATCACTCTTGAAGATGGTGTCCGGTGGAATGACGAGGTGCACCCTGGCGTACTTGACGCCTTCCAGCGAGTCGATGGTGTGCGACAGCTCGCCCTGGAGCGCCCGCTGGTACTCCACACGCTGATCTTCCTCTGTCAGGCCGTAACCCTGATGGTCGTAGATTGCGAAGCCGACTCCGCCGCTCAGCGGCAGGCCGCTGGAAAAGAGCGACAGTCGCGTGTCGTAGACCTGCGCGGCCGGCACCTCCACTGTCGTACCGCCGCCCTCCAGGCGGTAAGGGATCTTCTCTTGCTTGAGCTGCGCGACGACATTGGCGGCATCGCCCTCGTTGAGCTGCGAGAACAGCACCGCGTAGTCGGTACGCGTGGACCAAACGGCGACCGCGATGGCCCCCGCCACGATGAGCGTAACGCCCGTGAGCAATCCGATGCGCGCCGGCCGGGTCAGCCGCGACCAGATCGTACCCTGCTTTTCAACTGCGACCATCTATGACGTCCTCGTTCAGATCTGCATCCGCATCAATTCTTGGTACGCGTCGAGCACGCCGTTGCGTACCTGCAGCAACAGTTGCAGGGACAGCTTGGCATGCTCCAACGTCATCATCGATTGGTGAAGGTTCTCGACGTTTCCGAGCGCGAGGTTCCTCACCGCCTGATTGCCTGCCACCAGCTCGTTGTTGACCTGATTGACAGCCGAGAGCAGCGACTGAAACGCGCCGCCCGTGCCCGATGCGGGGCTCGTTCGCAACTCGCCCACGCCCGGAATGACATCGAAGCTTTGCGCGGCCGCCACGTCCACCCGCGACGGCAGTGCTGCGGCGACCTGGGAAGCAGCCGCACCGACGGCTGCGATCGGATTGACGCTCATGTCTGCGCTCCGATCTGCAGCGTGTGCTCGAGCAGCGCGCGCGTGATGTCGAAGGCTTTGAGATTCGCCTCGTAGCCGCGTGTGATCGAGATCAGATCGAGCATGGTCGTCACCGGATCTACACCGGGGTAACTGACGTATCCTTGCGCGTCCGCGCCCGGGTATCCCGGCTCGTAGACTCGACGGGGCGCCACTTTCATCGGCACCACCTCCGCCACGAACGGTTGCGGCAGCACCTGCTCGAGGTTGCCTGCGCCCGCCGCGCTCGCGGCGGCGCTGCGCACCACCACCGAGAGCGGCTGGTAACCCTGCTGGCCCGCCGGGATCGGCGTCTGTGCGTTGGCGAGATTGGCCGCCGCAACTTCCAGGCGGGTGCGCTCCACGCCCATGCCGGCGGCGCTCATGCTCAAAATGTTCATGAGTCCCATGTCAGATCACCCGTTCTTGCCTTGCTGGATTGCGAGCCGCAACAGGCCCATCGACTTCTCGTATGCGTTCAACAGCGTGTCGTACCGGATTGCGTTCTCCGACATCAACGCCAGCTGCTGATCGACTTCCACAGAGGGCGCCGCTGACGGCACCACGGAGGGTTTGACGGATTCGAGCACCGCCGTCTGCTGGTCCAACGGCTCGCCGCTCACGGCCTGCGCAGCCGCGCGCAGCTGGGCGTCGAACTCCACGTCCTGGGGCCGATATCCCGGCGTGTTCACGTTCGCAACGTTGGCGGAGTAGACGGCCTGGCGCAGCGTGCAGGCGTCCAGGCCGCGGCTGATGAGCTCCAGTGTGGGATCGATGTTGAACATGGGGTCTCCGGTGGCTCGCTACTGGATGATCAGGTCCGCGTGCAGGGCGCCGGCGCGCTTGATGCCCTGCAGAATGGCGATCACGTCGCGCGAGGAAGCGTGGATGGATTGCAAGCCCATGATGAGCTGAGCGATCGTCGCGCCCTGCATGGACAGGGTTCTGACTCTGGACTCGTGCGTGTCGATCTTCGCCTCGGGCACGACGACCGTGCTGATGCCCGGGCTCGCGCCGAAATAGGTTCCATCGGGCTGCGAGATGTAGTTCCTTTGTGTGATCGCCACCTCGATGTCGCCCTGCGCAACGGTGACCGGCGAGACCCACACATCGCCTCCGGATACGACGGTTCCCGTCCTTTCGTTGACGACCACACGGGCCTCGATCGAGGGCTCGACGGAGAGATCGTCGATCGCGGCCATCATGCGCACCAGGGACGCGTCGTCGATGTTGCCTGGGTGCAGCCGGACCCGGCCCGCGTTGACGGTGGTGGCGGCAGCAGCGGGGTCGGCCTGGTCGATGGTCTCGGCGATGCGCTCTGCAGTCACGTAGTCCGGCTCCTTCAGGATCAGATCGACCGTCCCGTCGGGGTGCAGCGGGACCGGCGTGATCGTCTGCTCGACGATGGCTCCTCCGGGAATCAGTCCGGACGTGACGTTGTTCTTCTGCGTCATGCTGCCAGCCTGCTCGTACCGGAAGCCGCCCACCGACAGCGGGCCCTGGGCGACGGCGTAAGGGACGCGGTCGGCTCCGATCAACTGAGTGAGCAGCAGCGTTCCGCCAGCGAGGGAGGTCGCATCTCCGGCTGAAGCGACGTTCACATCCAGGTGGTCTCCCGTCCGGGCGAGCGGCGGCAGCGTTGCCGTGACGAGGACGACCCCCACGTTTCGACTGCTCACCGCCGTGGGAGACACCTGCAACCCAAACTGGCGCAACAGATTCGACATCGTCTGGTTGGTCGCGGCGCTTTGCGGCGAGTCTCCGGTACCGCCGAGGCCCACGACGAGCCCGTAGCCGAGGACCATGGTTTCCTGCGCCCCGGCCACCCGGACCAGGTCCCGGAGCCTGACCGCAGCGGCGGCGGGCATGCAAAGCACGATGCCGGCCAACACGACACTGATGACGGCGCACAACCAGGATTTGGAACTTGTCGACACAGTGGCTCCTGCTCCGTCAATCCAACCTGAGCCAGCGCAGGATCCGGGTAATGAGTCCCGGGGACTGGCTGCCGGCGAGAACACCCTTGCCGACGAAGGCGATCTGGGCATGGCTCACTCGCCAGGAGGGCACGGTGTTGTCAGGCCCGATGTCGTCCGGCCGGACCATTCCCTTCAGCCGTATCTTCTGACGCTCTCCATTGATCACGATCTCCTGCTCGCCACTCACCCACAGGTTGCCATTGTCGTCGATGCGATCGACCACGATGCTCAGCTGCGCGACCAGCTGGCCGCTGCGCTGGATCTGGCCGGTTCCCGTGAAATCGTCTCCGAGCGAGCCCTGCCATTGCTGGCCGACATGCGCGGGCGACGACACCGAGGCGCTGAGGCCGTCGCTTTTGGTTGTGCTGGTCTGGGCCGACTCCGTCGCCGAGGCCGCCTCCACGATGAGGACCGTGAGGATGTCGCCGGGGCTGTGCGCCCTGTGATCGGCAAAGAACGAGCGGCCGAAAGGGTTCGGCAGATCGTCGGCCTGCGCGCGCGCGCGTGTGCCCACCGCGGGCGCGGCCAGGAGGGCGAGCACGGCCGCCGGCACACTCAGTCTAATCACCCATCTAGTCACTGACCGATACCTCCGCTTTGCCCGTGACCGTAGCGCTGTAGACGGGACCGCCCCCGATGTTGCGGACGGCCACCGGTGCGCCGATCACACCGTCGCCCTGAGCCACGACCTGCGTCGTAATCGACAAGCCGTGCGTCTCAAAGCGAGCGGTGACACGTTCACCGCGGGCAACGGGCGGCAGCGGCTCGACTGCGCCCGCGCAGACGACGTCGCCTCGCAATACCAACCGGGTCGCCCGCATGCCGGCGAGCTGCGCCGGATCGGTCAGTGGCCGGCAGTCGGCCGCCACGATGTCGCGGCTCGCAATCTGTCCGTCGCCTGCCTGCAGGGCGGAGCCGCTCGCGAGAAGTTGCGTGGCCACGACGGCGGGCGCGTAGCCCGTGACCTCAAACCACAGCAGCGCACCCCGCGGCGCGCCCGACTCCGGCGAAGTACCCACCCAGACGGCACTGCGAGGGCCCACACGCGTCACGAACACCGTGGGGTGTGCGACGTGCGCGCGCTCCAGCCATGCCGATGCCCGCCACTCTGTGGGCAACGGATCGATTGCAAATCGCGTCGCCCCGGGATAGGCGGCGCGGAGTCGCTGGAGCAGCGCGCTCTCCGCCTGCTGCTGCAGCGCGTCATCCGCGCGGCACACGCCTGCGAGCCCCACGGCAAGGATCGCCGTCAGCGCCGCAAGGCTGCGTATCGCGTCGCGGTTATGTGTGCAGCAGGCCATTGGTGAGCGACCAGAGTTGATCGGCCGCCTGCGCGACCCGGCTGTTCAGCTCGAAGCCCCGCTGCGCCATCATGAGCGACACCATCTCCTGACTGAGCTGCACGTCGGAGGACTCCAGATAGCCCTGGCGAAGCTGACCGAGCCCGCCCGTACCCGGCGTGCCCGGTTGTGCGGCGCCCGCCTCCGCCGGAGCCGTGTACAGGTTGTTGCCGGCTGGAACGAGGTCCGCAGGGTTGGCGAAGCTCACGAGTTGGATGCGCCCCAGCTGGACGCGCGTCGTCGCGGTGCGCTCCGTGGCCGTGACCGTGCCGTCGCTGCCGATCACGATGTTCTGGGCATCCGGCGGCACCTGAATCTGTGCGGCCAGCGGCGAGCCGTCGGCCGTCGCGAGCAGGCCGTCGCTGTTGATCTCGAGCGATCCCGTCCGGGTGTAGGCCGGCGTGCCGTCCGGCCGCAGCACCTCGAGAAACCCGGCCCCGGAAATCCCCACGGCGAGCGGCTGATCGGAGGTCTCGAGAGTCCCCGGCACGCTCGAGAGGTATGTTTGCGCGAGGGAGCCTGCCCCGAGGGCGTTCGTGGCCGCGGCCTGCTCCCCGGTGGGGTCGAGCGCACTCGGCGACAGCTGCGAGCTGATCTCGGAGAACGAGACGACCCCGCGGCGGAACCCCACCGTGTTCATATTGGCGATGTTGTTGGCGACCGTATCGAGAGCGGCCTCGTGGGCGACCATTCCGGCGGCGGCGATGTACAGGGAATCAAACACGGGGGACCTCCTATACCTTTCCAAGATCGGTGATGGCATTGTCGAGCATCGAGTCATAGGCGCGGACGAACCGCTGGCTGGCCTCGAAATGGCGCGTCGCCTGCATCAACATCACCATCTGATTGACGGGAGAGACGTTCGAGCCCTCGACGAAGCCCTGGAGCACCTGAGTGCCCGCTCCGGCTGCGACCTGTCCGGTGCTCGAGACGAGAAAGCCGTCACCCGCCGGCTGCAGGGTGGCACCCGGGGCCGGTTGGACGATGTCCAGTTGCCCGACGAGCTGGTTCGCGACGCGGATACTGCCGTCGGCAGAGATTTGCGGCGTGCCGCCCTTGATGCGGATGACGCCATCGGTACCGAGCACCGGGTCGCCGCTGAAGGCACACAGCGTGCCCGACGGGTCCAGCTGGAAGTCGCCACGCCGTGTGAGGAGCTCTCCGCGCGCGGTGCTGACCACGAAGTAGCCGTTCCCCTGAAGTGCGACATTCAGCGGCTCGCCCGTGCTCTTCAGCGCTCCGGGGCGGGTATCGACCGCGACGGCCATCTGTGGTGCGCTGGCGCCTGCCACGCCGGGCGCCGCTCCGCCGGTCACCGCCGCTGCCACCTGCGAGAAATCGCTCTGTGGGACGCCGACCTGCTGCCGATAACCGACGACATCGGCGTTCGCCATGTTGCTGGCGGCCACCCGCATCTGATCGATGTCGTTGTGCAGGGACGCGGCAAGGATATTCATGACCGTGCTCATGGGATCACTCCGTCGACTTTCACTTGATGGGAACCCCAGCCGAGGCGCTGGAGAAGCGCGGACACAGCGAGAGCGGGGGCGGCCCCGCCTCGCACGGCCTGCCCGCCGAAACTCACGGTCACGCGGTCGCCGAGATTCTGCGCAGTGAGCTCCAGGCGACCCATGCCTGGCTGTTGCAGACTGACGAAGATCCGGCTGACCGCCTCGCCCGCGGGCAGGGTCCTGCCGGAGCGGAGCGACACGAAGTCGAGCTCGAGGAGCTCACCTGACACGATGAGGGGGAAAGTCCCGTAATGCCGGCCCGAGCCGCTCCCGGTCGAGAACGCGTCGCGCGGGCTGCGCTGGTGATTGGCTGAGTCGCCGCCACGCTGCTGCGCCGTTCCCGCGCCTGCACCGGCCGCAGCGCCGGTACGTTGCGCAGTGGTCGCGCTCGCGGCAACCGCGTCGATCGGTGTCTCGGCGGATGAGAACCGGTGGGAGGCCTGCTGCGAACCGGGAGGGCCCCCGGCTTGCGCGAGGACCGCAGCCGGCAGTGCCAGAGCAGCCGGCGCGGCCAGCGCGCGGGCCAACATCCTGTCGGATTCGGGCTGGCGCGGGACTGTTGGCGACCCGGTCAGCGCCGCGGCTGCCTGACGATCGTCGCGCGCCGAAGGAGCCGTCGTGACGCGGGCTGGTGCGAGCTCCGGGAGCGCGTTCATCTGCTGCAGCAGGGCCGAGGCGGCCGTTGCAATCGAGGTGGCGTCGAGCTGCGCGCGCGCTGCGGCCACCGCGATGCCGGACCGATCGGTATCCGAGCGGTCAACCGCCCCCAGCGCGGATTGCGAGCTCAACACGGCGGCTTGCGCCGCCTCGATGCCGTGACTGGCACCGTGCCAGCTGCCGGAAGGCGAGCGCGCCAACGCCTCTCCGCCGCTTGCGGGCTTCGGTAGCCCTGAGGCTTCGATATCGATCCGCGGCGGGAGAATCGGCGACCGCGAGCCGACAGCCTGTGCACCCGCTGCAATCAACGCTACGCGATATCGATCGGGTTTCGGTCGGCCGTCCGCCTGCGGGATGGATGTCGGGGTCGCCACGTCGGCTTGCGCCGCACCAACGCTGTTATGGACTCCATGCGAGCCGGAAAGAGCACCCGCCAACGCCCCCGCGGACGCGGACTGCTCCCACTTGACCTCACGTCCGTCGTGGGGCGACAGGTTTGCAGCCCCAAAACTATCCTCCCTGCGCCCGCCGGTTTGTGCAGCCAACGCGCCTGCGTGAGCGTCTCGAGCGCCTTGCGCGGAGCCATTCTGTCCTTCCGCGGTGAGTCCTTCTTGCGCGAGCTGTCGCTGATAAAGCCTCTGCCACTCCTGCGGGCGCGCAGGCGCCGCGGACTGCGGCCGCCGTGGAACACCGGCACCGTAGACACCTCCTGCTCGAACGGAAGTGGTCATAGCTTGACGACTCCGAAGGCCCTGAGGTTCTGCTGTGGCGGCACCTCGTTGAGCGACAGCACCGCAAGTTGCGGCACCAGACGCTCGGTGAGCCGCTTGACGTGTCGTCGCAGGCTGGGAGCGCACAGCAACACCGGGCGCAGCTCACGACGCGTCATCCGGTCGACTTCCTCGGAGAGCTTGCGCAACACCTGCTCGGCGACGCGTGGCTCGAGAATGAGCGTCGGCTTGTCCTCGATCGAGCGCACCGCGGCGGCCATGGACTGCTCGATGGCCGGATCGAACGTCAGGACCTGCAACTCGCCCTGTGGGTCGAGGAGCTGTTGACAGATCGAGCGGCCGAGCCTTTCGCGGACCAGGTCCGTGAGCGAGTCGGGCTCCTTGGTCTTGGGGCCGTGATCGGCCAGCACCTCGAGAATCGCGTCCATGTTGCGGATCGGCACCCGCTCGCGCACGAGGCTCTGCAGGACCCGCTGCACGTCCCCGAGCGAGAGCACTTTCGGCACGAGCTCGTCCACGAGGCTCGCCTGCTGCTCGCGCAGCCGGGCGATCAGCCGCTCGGTCTCGGCGCGGGTGATGAGGTTGTGCGCGTTCTGCTTGAGCACTTCCGCCACGTGCGTGATGAAAACGGTGAACGGATCGACGACCGTATAACCGCCGCTGCGGGCCTCGGCGCGCTTGTCCGCGGCGACCCAGACCGCCGGCAGGCGATAGGCTGGGTCGACGGCGATCTGGCCGTCGAGAGGCGCTCTGTTGCCACCGGGGTTGATCGCGAGCAGGCGCTCGGGATGGATTTCCCCTTCGCCCACCCGGGTGCCGAAAATTGCAATCTCGTAGCGGCTCGGGGCGAGCCGCCGCTCGTCCCGCACGCGGACCAGCGGCAATACAACGCCCATCTCCAGCGAGTACTGCTTGCGGATGGCAGTCAGCTTGTCCGCGAGCACCGCCCCCTCCTCACCCACCAGGGTGATCAGCGAGCTGCCGATCGCGATCTCGACGGGCTCGACCTTGAGCGCCTTGTAGAGGTCCTCCGGCTTCTCCGCGCCCGGAAGTGCCGGCGGCTCGGCGGTCTTCTTCTCCGTCGGCGTGCGTCGCTTCGCCAGGTAGAAGAGCCCGCCCATCAGAGTGCCGACGACCAGTACGGGAAAGATGGGAATGCCCGGCAGGATCCCGACGAAGGCGAGCGCCACACCGACGACACCAATCGTGCGTGGATGCGCGAGGACCTGGCGTGAGACTTCTTCGCCCAGGCGCGCATCCGACGCCGCCCTCGTCACGATGATGCCCGTCGCGGTGGCGATGACCAGCGCCGGCACCTGCGTGACGATGCCGTCGCCTACGGTCAGCAACGTGTAGGTATGCAGCGCATCCGACCAGCTCATTCCGTTCTGGCCGACGCCCACCGCGAGTCCACCGATGACATCGACGATGATGATCAGGATGCCCGCGATCGCGTCTCCCTTGACGAAACGGCTGGCCCCGTCCATCGCGCCGTAGAAGTTGGCCTCCCGCTCGATCTGCCGCCGCCGCTCGCGCGCCTCGGACTGATCGATCAGGCCCATGTTGAGATCCGCATCGATGCTCATCTGCTTGCCGGGCATGGCGTCCAGCGTGAAGCGGGCCGCAACCTCGGCGACTCGCTGCGCGCCATTGGTCACGACGACGTACTGAACGATGACGAGCACGACGAAAACTATGAGGCCGATGACGTAATTGCCGCCGACGACATAGTGTCCGATCGCCCCGATCACGTGGCCCGCGTAGGCGGACGAGAGGATCAGGCGCGTTGCGGAGATGTTGAGTCCCAAGCGGAAGAGCGTCGCCACCAGGAGCAGCGAGGGAAAGGTGGAGAACTCGAGCGGCCGGCCCATGTAGAACGTGAGCAGCAGGATCAGCAGCGCGCAGGAGAAGTTGGTGATCAGCAGCAGGTCGAGCAGGCCGGGCGGAACGGGCGTGAACAGCACGAGCAGGATGCCCGCGAGCATCAGTACGAGGACGAGCTCACTCTGCTCGGCGAACAGCTTGCCCACATTGGCCGCCCAGCCGCTCACGCCCGCACCTCGTAACGTCCTTCGAGCCGACGGCGATGCGCGTCGAGCTCCGCGTAAAGCCGCGCAACGTCGACATAGGTGTCGGGCGGCACCGGCCGATCGATCACGCCGAAGCGGAAAAGATGCCGGGCCAGGGGCCTCAGCTCGCGCACCGGCACCGAATGGCGCCAGGCAAGCACC
>Ga0134125_10000516_pt1 | contig 51945 bp, 49 predicted proteins | sample KB31751_FD_96464 | JGI IMG/M metagenome (GOLD analysis project Ga0134125, IMG submission 96464) | Terrestrial soil microbial communities with excess Nitrogen fertilizer from Kellogg Biological Station, Michigan, USA - KB3-175-1 | ecosystem: Environmental > Terrestrial > Soil > Unclassified ... | reverse complement strand
TCGTAGATATTGAACCAGAACCAATTGGGAAACAGCACAATTTCCGGCGGCACGGCGGGGACCGCGTCATAGTCGTACTGCCCGAGAAAGCAGAGATAGATTTTGGTGAAGGTGTTGACCTTGGTGACGCCGCCCATCTGCAAAATCTTTTTGCGGGCGCGTTCCATGGCTGGATGATCCGGCTTATATCCTGCCAGCTTGAGTCCGAAGTAGGCCTTGACCGATGCGCTTACATTCGACGGGCCGCCCTGATAAATCGGCCAACCGCCGTCCTCATTCTGATATTTCAGGATGTAATTGGCGCACTTGCGGAATCGTTCGGCGTTTCCCGTGCCTAACAGCGTGTGTAGCAGGATGTAATCGGATTCAAGCGTAGTATCGGCTTCTAATTCGCCGCACCAGTACCCTTCATCACTTTGCTGGGAAAAGAGGACTTTACGCGCCGCATCCACGGCGACCGCGACCCGGCTGCTAAGGTCGTCAATCTTGCCAAAGCGCAACTGCGGGCCCGCGGCAGACGCAGCTACAGACACAGGGGAGGATGTATCTTGCATATACAGCTTCTACTCCGCAACCGAGACAGCCGGCGCACTTGCTATCGCCGCTACGATCTCCGGAGGCAAGCCGAAACGAACATTTTCCGGCATGACCTCAACTTCATTCACGTTATCGAAGCCCTTCGTGCTCAAAAACTGTACCACTTCCTGGACCAGACATTCGGGCGCCGACGCTCCAGCGGTAAGGGCAATCGTCTTGATGCCGTCAAGCCAGGAAGACTGAATGTCCTTGCAACTGTCAATCAAATGCGAGTTCCGCCCCAGGTTCCTCGCAACTTCCACCAAACGGTTTGAGTTCGAACTGTTCTCAGAACCGACGACCAATAGAAGATCTGCATCCGAAACCACATGTTTTACCGCGGTCTGCCGATTTTCCGTGGCATAACAAATGTCCTGCGCATGCGGTCCGGTAATGTTAGGAAATTTCTTTTTGAGCGCCGCAATGATGTCGCGAGTTTCGTCCAGGCTCAAAGTTGTCTGCGTAAGATATGCCACGCGATTGGGATCTGGGACCGTAAGCGATTCCACTTCTTCGGGCGATCCTACCAACTGCGTTACGATTGGCGCCTCGCCCAGCGTTCCGATCACTTCATCGTGATCGCGATGACCGATCAGGATGAGCGAATAGCCATCCTTGGCAAACTTCACGGCTTCCACGTGGACTTTGGTGACCAGCGGGCATGTAGCATCAATGACTCGCAATTTGCGCAGGTGGCTTTTCTCGCGCACCTCCGGAGAAACTCCGTGCGCGCTATAAATCACTCGTTCCCCTTCCGGGACTTCATTCACGCTATCCACGAAGATTGCGCCCTTGGCCTGCAAATCCTCTACTACGAAACGGTTGTGGACGATTTCCTTGCGGACGTAAATGGGAGGCCCAAAAGCCTCAAGCGCGATGCGGACGATATCAATGGCCCGAACCACCCCCGCGCAGAAGCCGCGGGGCTTGAGCAGAAGCAAAGTTTTGCCTTCGTTTTTTGGCGCACTATTTTGCACTATTAGCCCTCGAACCCTCTGCTGTAAAGATACACTTTTCCCCGCCCCACGTGCTAGTAAGGCTACCGAAAAGAACCCCGTTGGTCAACGTAAAGCACTGATAGTTAGAGGATTAGCAGCGGAGCGCTGTTTTTCGTCAGGCAATGGTTCCTTAGAACGGGTTCAGGCCTTCTGAGCTGTGGCTTCCTGGGAAGAGGCCGGTACCGCGCGGCTTTTCGCCCACGCACGTAGTTCCTGAATTTCTTCGGCCCTCGTGGTTGAAAGTGGAACGGTCTGCGCGATTGCGGTTAGAAGGTTCTGTGTGGTGAGCGGCTGTTTAGCCGCATAGGCGGCGTACAGGGCGGCCTGCATAGCAGCGCCAATTTCAGCCCCGGAAAATCCGCGCGCGGCAGAGGCCACGCTTTGCAAATCGAATTCATCCGGATTGCGCTTTCGGCGTTTCAATTCAATGTCCAGAATCTGCTTGCGCTCGGTTTGATTCGGCAAGTCAACGAAGAAGAGTTCATCAAAGCGGCCTTTGCGAATCAACTCAGGGGGCAGCACCGTTACATTGTTGCACGTCGCGGCAACAAATACCGGGGCCTTGCGGTCCTGCATCCAGGAAAGGAACGCAGCGAGGATTCTTGAAGAGACACCGGCATCTACGGACGCGGAATCAGGCCCGCTTCCGGCAAACACCTTTTCCAGTTCGTCAATCCAGAGAACGCACGGAGCCAGCCCCTCCGCGACCTTAAACACCTTTTGTATCCGCTTTTCGGTTTCTCCAATGTATTTATCGAAAATCGCGGCGCTGTCGAATTTCACCAAGGGTAAATTCCATTCGCCCGCAACGGCTTGCGCGCACAGGCTTTTGCCGCAACCTTGCACGCCCAGGATAATCACGCCTTTCGCGGGATCCAATCCGAAATCGCTGGCGGAAGCTTCCCATGCGCCGCGCCGTTGTGCCAACCAGCCCTTCAGATTTTCCAGGCCTCCCACGCTCTGCATGTTCTCGGAGCAGTCTACGAAATCCAGCATTCCGGAGCGGCGAAGCAATTCTTTTTTTGCCTGCAAGACATCGGTAACGATCTCCGGCGTAAACCCGTAACGGGTAACAATGGCTTGTGACAGCGCCCGCTCCGCCTCTTCTTCGGTCAACCCGCGCAAGCTGTTAGCCAGCGCATTCATTCCAGCCGCATCCAAGCCGCGTTTTAAGGTGCGGGTCTTTCCCATGCGCACAGATGTCTCATCAATAATTTGTCGCAAGCGCTGTGGATCGGGCAGAGGAAGTTCCAAGTATTCGACCAGACTCTCGAGCTCAGGAGGAACATCAATGGATGGGGCGGTAATGATGAGCGTCCGGCGATTGGCGGAAAACTTCTGGCCCACATCCCGGAGTCGCCGCACTACCACTGGATCGTCCATGTGGCGATGAAAGTCCTTCAAAATAAAGACCGCTTCCAGCGTCATGCCTTCCATGTTCCCAAGCGCTTGCGCAGGTTCGTGGCTGTTGTAGATGGCTTGGGCATTTGTATCGATACCATTGCCTGTAGCGTACGAAGATGGTAGCGCGGCTGGGATTACTTCGTGGATATCGCCACAGCGGGAGAGGCCACTGGCAATACTCCATTCAAAGACGGCGAGGTTCAGCGCGGTGCAGGCAGCTCTGACCGAACGGACGGCGCGCATCTCTTCGACGGTCTCCATCACCACGATGGGAGTCGAGGAATCAATCAGGATTTTCAGCCGTTCGGTGATGTCCGCCATGCTCGTTTGACCATCTGCAAGTTGCTTCCGTACAATACCTTATTCGGCATCCACCGGAAATATCTCGAAGACAAACGAAGGTAACGATCCAGACATGGCAAATCATTTTTCGGCGATTAAACGCGCCCGTCAGACAGTAAAGCGCACCACCCGTAACCGCGCCAACACCTCGCGCCTGCGTAGCGCCCTGCGCGAGTTCCGTGAAAGCCTGGCCAAAGGCGATAAAAAGGCCGCTGAGCAGCTCTTTCGGGAGACGGTTTCGGCCCTCGACAAGGCCATTCAAAAAGGCGTGATCCACAAGAACACGGCGGGCCGTTACAAGTCCCGCTTAAGCACGCGGCTGAACGCTCTTAAGTAGATTGGCAGGTCGAAACGGTGGGAAGTCCGGTGACTGCCCGCCGCAGTATTTTCTGACGAACCGCTGAACTGATTGCCGCCTGGTTTTCCACATTTGCGTTTCGCGCCTTTCCCCTGTAATTTGGTTCGCTTCCGCGGGTTTTATGGCTTATGGCAATTGATCAGCAACACCGCCGCCTCATCTTCCAGAACTTGGATCGCCAACTGGTGCAGATGGCGAAGCATCCGGAAGCTGAGTACGTTCATAAGTTCCGCACATACAGCCGGCGCGTGGAAACCCTCCTGGAAAATTTCGGGCTGGAACAGACGGGCAACAATAAAAAGCTTTTGCGGCTACTGGGGCGGCTGCGAAAGAAGGCAGGGCGCGTCCGCGACCTGGATGTGCAAACCACCGCACTTGAAAATTTGCGAGTATCTTCGCACTCCGGGCACAAAGCCCAGCTTTTGCGCGAGATGCAGCGCGAACGCGAACAACGGCAGAAGAAGCTGATTAAGGCATTGGACGAAGAGAGCGTGGCGGAGTTGCGTAAGCGGCTGAAGCGCGCGGCGCTGGAAGCCCAGGTTCCCGATGAAGTCGAGCCTCTCCTGCTCGCCCGCCAACTTTTCGCTGCGATCGATAAAGACCATGCTCCGCCTACGGAAAAGCGGCTGCATCAATGCCGGTTACTCGGCAAGCGGGTACGTTACGTTGCGGAATTTGCGAGCGCGAGCGCCGAAGCGAAACAGCTCGTCGAAAAATTGAAGCGAATGCAGGACACGATTGGCGACTGGCACGACTGGCTCGAGCTTGCCGGACGGGCAGAAGAACTCTTTGGCCGCGCACATGATTCTTCGCTGGTAGCCGTGCTGCAGAACTTGACCCGCGCGAAATTCCGCCAAGCGGTGCGTGTTTTGACGGAAACACGACAATGGATGGCGCAACAATCCTTAAAACCCGAAAATGCCCTAGCGACCTCTCGGAAGCCTTCCGCGCATGCTTCCGCCGGTAATTCCGCCGTAGCTGTCGCTTAACTTTTAGCTGCCGATAACTGCGGCGGTAAACTAGTTTCGTCCTCATGCCGACCTTTGCCGCGATTGATATTGGTTCCAACTCCGTACGCCTGAAAATCGCGCGACTGGTGCGGCACAAGCTGCGCGAGATCCATGAAGACCGCGAAGTCACGCGGCTGGGCGAATCTGTCTTTCAGCAAGGATTTCTTTCTCCCGAAGCGATCGCCACCACAGTAAAAGTCCTGCGACGCTTTCATCGCGCGGTGCAGAAAACGGCTGCCGATTCGGTACGAGTGGTTGCGACCAGCGCCGTGCGCGATGCCCGCAACTCTCGCGCTTTTATGGAATGGGTACGTTCCTCGACCGGGTGGAATGTGGAAATTATCTCCGGGCTCGAAGAGGCGCGGCTCATCCATATGGGCATCAACGCCAACCTTCGCATCAACGCCTCTCCTGTACTCATGATCGACCTGGGCGGTGGCAGTTGCGAGCTTACGATTTCTGAAAAGCAGCGAATTCTCAGCACCGTGAGCCTGCCGCTCGGGGCGGTACGGTTGACCAATGAATTCCTCAAGCACGATCCTCCGCGCAAATCTGAACTCCAACAGCTACGGGGATTTGTGGCGCGGGAAATTCAGCGTATTGATCACCGCGTAACCTCGGCCCGTCCAAAGGTCGTCATCGCCACCTCCGGCACCGCGGAATCGCTCGCCGCTATTTGCCACAATCTCTATAAGAATAAAGGCGCGCGTGGAAATGCAGTTTCGCGCGCGCAGGCACAAGGGGTGGCAAAGCGAATTGCACGCCTCCCCGTGGAAGAGCGTCGCAAATTGCCAGGCATAGGACCGAGGCGTGCCGAAATTATTGTTGCAGGCACGACGGTTTATGCCGAGCTTTTAGAGCGCTGCCAGCTTCGCGGATTCCGCTACTCCTCACTAGGCCTTCGTGACGGTCTGCTCGCCCAGATGGCCGCGGAATATGACACGGGAACACGATCGGGAAAACAGATTGTGTCAGAGCGGTGGGAGTCCGTTCAGGCGGCAGCAGGACACTATCGTGTGGATCTGAAGCATTCTCTGCGCGTGCGCGACTCAGCTATCCAATTATTTTCCGCGCTGAAACCGGTCCACCGGTTGCCGCCGGAATACCGGGAATGGCTTTCCGCCGCGGCCATGTTGTATGAGGTCGGCGACTATGTGAACCGCAGCGGCCGTCACCGGCACACGTATTACATCATTTCGCACTCGGAAATCCTGGGGTACACGCCGCAGCAACGAAGAATCATCGCCGCGATCGCGCGATATCTGGGAAAATCGCGGCCAGCTGCGAGTGACGCGCCGGTAAAACTGCTGCCGCCCGCGGACAGGAACCAGGTGGCCAAAGCTTCCCTTCTGCTGCGACTGGCCAGAGCGCTCAATCTTGGACGCGGTGCTACGGCGAGCAAGGCGCGCATTCGCGTTCAAAATGGAAAAGTGAACTTGACGCTCGCGGCAACCAAAAAATCCGGGCTCGACCTGGAGTTGTGGGCTGTAGAAAAAGAACGCGCCTATTTCCGCGAAGTCTTTGGGCGAGAACTTTCCGCAGAACTATCGTGAAGAGTTCTAACAATTTTTGGCGGTAGACACCACTGTAATTCAGCCGAGTTGCGCTGCGTTTCGATTTTCACTACGCTGGCTTTTTTCAGCTCCACCCAAGCTTCGCAACCGTTTTCACTCACGGCGCGGCCGACGAATTCGCTCAAGTTCGGATTATGACCGACAACCATGATGGCCTCATGCCGGGCATACTTATCCACCATTTTGCGGAAGTCGGCGAAAGAGGCCCCGGGGCGAAGCGCGTCTTCGAGTATCAGCTTTCCTTCGTACCCCAACTCATTGCCGACTAGAGATGCCGTCTGCGTCGCGCGCTTCAGCGGACTGGAAATGATCAGGCTCACCTGCACGTCCAGCGCATTCAGCGCGCGCCCAACGTACCCACATTGCTGAATCCCCACCGGATCCAGCGCTCGTCGTTCGTCTTTCTTGGGGTTGCTAATTCGCTCCCCGGCACTGGCGTGGCGCAAAAAATAAATAATCATCGTCTCGTTCCCTGGTCTATCGTTCCCTGGTTTGCCGCGGTTCGTTCTTTGCTATTCGCAGGCTTAAGCGTGCATAAGCCGTCGTTCTCGTTTTAGCGCTCTCTTCGCACTGCCACCCGCCTTGGTTTGCGCACCGGAGCCACTGGAATGGCGTCCGGAGCCTGTTTGCCTTCCGCGACCGCCATTAGGAAATCCTGAGCGCTGAAGCTTGCCTCGCTCGCCGGCATTTTGCGCTTCCCCCGCGCTTGCCAAACACGCTCATAAGTTCCGTCGGCCCGCAGGAGGCGGGCTTTGCGATTATCGGCAAGGTAGGCGTCAAGAATTTCCCGCTTCACGCGCTCCCGAAGAAGTTCGTCTTTAACGGGGAAAATAACTTCCACTCGTTCGTATAAATTGCGCGGCATCCAGTCCGCGCTGCCCAGATAAACTTCTTCTTCGCCTGCATTCTCAAAATAATAAATCCGGCTGTGCTCCAGAAACCGTCCCACAATACTGCACACGCGGATGTTGTCGCTGACCCCGCGCACTCCAGGACGAAGCGAGCAAATTCCCCGCACAATCAAATCAATTTTCACGCCTGCCTGCGAAGCCCGGTACAGGGCCATGACCACGTTTTTATCCAGCAAGGCATTCATCTTGGCGATGATGTGCGCAGGCCTGCCATGCCTTGCATGTTCTGCCTCGCGCGCAATCAACGAAAGAACATGTTCCGCCAGGTTTACCGGCGCCACGAACAACGGATCATAGGTCGCGTGTTCGGCATAGGCTGTGAGAAAACTAAATACATTGTGCGCGGCATTGGTGATTGCCGGGTCAGCCGTCAGCAGACTCAGGTCGGTATATATGCGCGCGGTATTCGCGTTGTAGTTCCCCGTGCCCAGATGCGCGTACTGGCGGGTGACGCCATCTCCATCATGACGGGTTAGCAATGATAGTTTGCAATGAGTTTTCAATCCGACGAGACCGTGAAACACCTGCACCCCGGCATCTTCCAAATCACGCGCCCAGCGGATATTGGAGTCTTCATCGAAACGTGCCTTCAACTCCACTACCGCGGTGACTTCCTTCTTCGCGGCTGCTTCGATCAAAGCGGGCACAATGAGCGAATGCTCGCTTGTGCGGTAGAGAGTTTGCTTGATGGAAAGCACGTTTGGATCTTTCGATGCAGCCTCGATGAAGGAAACGACCGCATCGTACGAATCGAATGGGTGGTGCAGCAGAAGGTCATGCCGCCGGAGTTCTTCAAATAAGTCTTGCGACTTCGCGGTAAGCCGCAGTTCGCGCGGGACGTAAGGCTTGAACTTCAATTCCGGATGCTGCGTTTGCTCGTAAATATTGAACAGGCGCGAGAGATTCACTGGCCCATTGACCGGAAACACCTGCCACGGATCCAGTTCAAAGTTGGTGCGCAGGCGTTCCACGATTTCTGGATCGGCGTCGGCATCAATTTCCATGCGGACGGCGTCGCCCTTGCGGCGATTGTGCAGTTCCGTGCGCACCGATTCCAGCAGGTTCCTGGATTCTTCCTCTGCCAGATAAAGATTACTGTTGCGCGTCACACGAAAAGCGGCGGAGGAGACAATGTCGTATCCGTGATACATGCGGGACGCGTGATAGACCACCAGATCCGCGAGGAAAATGAAATCGTCGGTGCCATCGGACGGCAGGCGCACCAGGCGCGGCAGCGAGCGAGGGACCGTCACCACTCCGGTGTAGGTAAGCGATGACCTCCGGCGGCGGTGCAGCAGGAATGCCACGCACAAAGCCTTGTTAATGACCCGTGGAAACGGGTGCGCCGGGTCAATCGTAACGGGCGTGAGCAGAAGATCGAGTTCACGCTGGCAATAGTCATCCACGAAAGCTCGGGCGCGGCCATCAAGCTCATCAATGCCCAGCACCCGAATTCCATTTTCGGCAAGGAGCGGGCGTAACTGGTCATTCCAGCAGCTGTATTGCTCGTCCACAAATTCGTGCGTGGACTGCGAAACAACCTCGCGTTCTTCGAGCAGCGTGAATCCTTCCAGGTCCGCTTCCGTGTAACCGTCTTCGATTTGCTGCACCAAGCCGGCCACGCGCACTTCAAAAAATTCGTCGAGATTGCTCGCGGTAATGGAGAGGAATTTAAGCCGCTCAAGCAGCGGATTGCTCTCGTCCTGCGCCTCCTCAAGGACGCGCCGATTGAAGGCCAGCCAGGAGGCCTCTCGGTTGATGTAATACTTCGGACTGTCGAGAGCAATTCGGGCCATGAGTTTAAGCAGCGGGGCGCAAATGCGCCGGTTTCCCACTCAGATTTTCGAAGTTGAGCTTGAATTCACCGAGCGAAGCCGCCATCCAGCAGAATGTTGAGCACCTTGACGGTGATTCAAGTATACGCCACAACTAAAAACAACGGGCCGGTCGCCCGTGGCGTCCGGCCGCTGTAAGTTATTACAGTTCACTAGGTTAGAAGGTAAAGATGGTATCGAACTGCCATCTTCTAAGCCAGCGTTCCAAGGTGGGACTCTGCGCGGTGACGATTTGCCGTCCGATCAAGCCTGTGACGCCAACCTGAACATGCGAGTAAGCCTGATAGTAAGCCTCCACGCGGTGCTCGAGGACATTGGTCGGCTGCTTCAGATCGCTGAAATCGAAGGCTGAGAGAACGGCGTCACGCTCGATGCGGGCAAATGTGTAACCCAGCATCATGTCGCCTTTATTTTTGGTCTGGCCCACTTTAAATTCCGACCAGTAGCCGTGCCGCTGGTGAGGATCGCAAGCGGGAGCGGCTACTCCAGCCGCGACGAATGCGTCAAGGTTGTCGCAAGCTTTGGTGTTCTGCGCGAAGTCAAACAGAGCGTAAACGGGCCACCGCTTGCTGCCGGTATCAAAGTCGAGGCGTGCAAGACCGTCAAAGATGCCGTATCCGGAGGCGAAGACGCGCTGGTTGTTGATGACGCCAAAGTTGTTGGTGAGGGATGAAGCGCTAAAGCCAAAGTTACCACCACCGGTATTAGCGATCCCTTGCGTGGCAAAACCGTTGCTGGGGCTTTGCGCCTGGTTCTGAGCAATGGTGTTGACGTTGTTGAAGTCATAATAGGCCGCGTCGGCACTCAACTTCATCCGCGGCCCTAAATTCCAGCCAGTCTGCACTTGACCGCCGGTCATGTAAGTATCCGGTCCGCCACCCACCTCAAAAATTGGGGTTTGAAAGCCGATGACAGCAAAGTGGCTAAAAATGCTCTTCTTCCAATCCCAGGAGAGTTGCTCGCTCGCGCCTTCGGGATTCAGGTCGTTGTCCCAGGTTAGTTCGGTGCGCTGCCAGGTGTAGCCAAATTTGCCGACCGTCACGGAGAAGGGCGTGAAGTAATGGGGTTTGTAAACGCCGAAAGCTTTATCAATGGCGATGGGCTTACGTGTGTAGAAGCCCGTTTCAGTAGAGTTGGTTGAAACTGGATCGCCAAGGTCGCCGCTTGCCAGAGAGAAGCCAGCGTCAAAATCATCATTGATTTTGGTGTTTACGTTAAAGCGCAAACGAAAGCGCTCACGCTGGCGAGTGGCAGTTTCCGGTCCTGTAACCGCGCCACCGCCGAAGAAAGGCTCATAGCGAAGACGCAGGTCGCCGCTGAATTTGAGGCGTCCGGCCATTCCTTCGAGAGCGGAGATCCGCTTTTGCCCTTCTTGTGTCTCGACCGCGTCGCTGGTGACCGTGCCCTTCAGGTCGGCCACATCATTGTTCAGCTTTTTGACTGTATCCTTTTGCTCATTCGCGGCAGCTTCGGCGGTGGCCGCTTTTTGCTGAGCGTCAGCGGCGGCGCTTTGCGCCTGCTGCAACTGCGCCTGAGCTTGCTGGGCCTGCTGCTGCGCCTGTTGCAGGGCCGTATCGCGGGTCTGCATTTGTTCTCTCAATTGCTCAATCTGGCGCTGCTGGGCGGCAAGGGCGTCGCGCAATTGCTGCACATCGTCCGCCGTTATGGTTGACTTTGCTGCATGGTGAACCACTTTTTTCGCCTTTGTGGTCGTTGTCGTAGTTGTGGTTTGCGCTACCACCGTTGCAGCGAATAGCGGAACTGCACACCACCTGAGAACAGACTTCATCTTCTCTCCTTTTTGTTCAAAACGAAGTTCGGGCGCATCAACCCTGTACGGAATACAGCGTTCACTGTTCACGCTTCAGCCTTACGTGCCCTTGCGGCTCTTCTGCCTGTCACGAAACCGGCTGGCAACCCTTTTTGTGGGCCTTGAATGGCTAGGTTTTATTTGCAATTTGTTAAAGGACGGTTACAAAACGATAAATTTCTGATGAATTGCCCAACTTTGAGACACCGTATGTAGTGATAAAATAAGCAGATTCCATGCGTGAAAAGCTTTCTACAGCACTCCCTGGCGCCGCTTCGCAAGCGAACCCTCCACGTCCAAAAGTGGGCTTCGTAAGTCTCGGATGCCCCAAAAATCTCGTAGACAGCGAAGTCATGATGGGCATGCTGGCGCAGGCCGGCGGCGACCTTGTGGTTCGTCCGGAAGACGCCGACGTAATCGTGGTAAATACCTGCTCATTCATCGAAAGCGCACAAAGGGAGTCCGTGGACACGATCCTGGAGATGGCCAAACACAAGACCTCGGGGCGGGCGCAAAAGCTTGTTGTGGCCGGCTGCCTGGTAGAGCGCTTTCACGGGGAGATCCGCAAGAATATTCCGGAGGTGGATGCGGTCGTGGGAACCGGCGAACTCGACAGCATACTTGCTGCGGCTGGAATGACGCCGCTGAGCGCCTCAAGTCCCGCTAATTCCCCGTTCACAATCTTGACTTCCCGTCCGGAAGGTGACGCCCGCGCTGCTCAAGGCCGCTTCTCCCGCGAATCGTGGGATGGGGCCATTGGCGATCTGCCGAATTACCTGTACGACGAGGCCACGCCTCGGGTGCTGGCTACGGCCAAACACACCGCTTATATCAAGATCGCCGAGGGTTGCGACCATCCTTGCAGCTTTTGCATTATTCCCCAGCTCAGAGGAAAGTTCCGCTCTCGCAGGTTCGAGTCAGTTGTGGCCGAGGCGGAGCGCCTGGCGCACTCTGGAGTACGCGAAATTACTCTCATCGGCCAGGACACTACCTGCTATGGCGAAGATTTTGGGCTGAAAGACGGGCTGGCGTTATTGCTGGAGAAGCTTGCCCAGATCGAGGAATTGCGCTGGGTGCGTTTTCTTTACGCTTATCCCAACAAGATCACGGGGAAGCTGCTTGAGACCATCGCTGCCCACGAAAAGATTTGCTCTTACATTGACGTTCCTCTGCAACACGCGTCGGCCTCCGCACTTAAGCGGATGAAGCGGGGCGGCGGCGGCGACATCTTCCTTCGATCCATTGATAAGATCCGGAAAACAATTCCCGGCGTAACGGTGCGCACTTCGTTCATTGTCGGATTTCCCGGCGAAACCAAGGCTGAATTCGAGGAGTTGTGCGACTTTGTCCGCGCCGCTGAATTCGACTGGATGGGCGCATTCGGCTACTCCGACCAGGAGGGCGCAGGGGCTTACGGACTTGGACAGAAAGTTGCCCCGGCGGAAATTGAAAGGCGCCGCAAGAAGTTGATGCAGATTCAGCGCGGCATCAGCAAACGCAAAAAGAAAACTTTGATCGGGAAAGAATTTGATTTGCTTCTGGAAGGGGTTTCAGAAGAGAGCGAACTATTGCTCGAGGGCCGCACCGCAATGCACGCTCCTGAAATTGACGGCAAAGTTTTCGTCAATGACGTTCCCGAAGGAATCAATCCCGAGCGGGGAAATTTCTATCGCTGCCGTGTGACCGAGTCGCACGATTATGACCTGGTCGCGGAAATTCTTTGAGGCCGCTCATGTCTCGTAAACCCATAGCTCGCAAACGCGCTCTAAAGTTGCAATGCCCGATATGCAAGAAGCCCGTAAAGAAAACAGATTCCGAGTTTCCTTTCTGCAGCGAACGCTGCAGAAGTGTTGATCTGGGCAAATGGGCCAGCGGAGCTTATGTGGTCTCGTCACCCGTCACTGACGGCGACGACGAAGCGGTTGAATCCATTCTCAGGCATCGCGAGGAAAACCATTGACAGCGGCGGAAAGCTCCTCCATCGAAACCGCCGCCCCAAGCAGCCCCGCACCGCGCTGGGCGACGCTGACCGCGACCCTTTTTTACATCGGCAAATTAAAGCCGGGGCCAGGCACGTGGGCATCGGCTGCCACGATTCTTATCTGGATCGGTGTCACTCGCTGGACCACTCCGCAGTGGCAGCCATGGACGGCTATGGGGCTTTGTCTCGTGGTGGTGCTCGTGGGAATCCCCGCCGCTACGCGGGTCGCCCAAGCCTGGCAGAAAAAAGATCCCTCTTTCGTTGTGATTGACGAAGTCGCTGGGCAATTGATCCCATTGATTGGCGCGCCTGTTACATGGAAATCGCTTCTGGCGGCTTTTTTGCTCTTTCGAGCATTCGATATTCTCAAGCCGCCGCCGGTGCGGCAACTGGAACGCCTTCCGCAAGGCATGGGCATAGTGCTTGACGATGTGGGCGCGGGTTTATACGCTTTGATCATCATGCAACTCCTATTTCACTATGGAGTTTTGCCACGATGACTTGCCTCGTTGCATCCAATAAACAGTATGAGTATTTCTGAACGTATCATGGGCAAGAAGAGCACGAACGGCGGGCCGCACATTGAGGCCATTCGTCCGAGTTCTGCGCTTCCCGGCGGGGAAATTCGCATTCAAGGCAAGAGCCTGCGCCCGGCGGAATTGCAGCGGCCGACGGTGCTTTTCGGCGACCAGGAAGGCTCGGTAGTCATCAGCTCCGATGAGTTTGTCGTGGCCCGCGTCCCCTACGCTTCGTCTTCGGATTCTGTCGTCGTCCGCACCAACGGGCATTCCAGCAACTCGCACGAAATTCACGTAGCCAACACTATCGCTGAGAATCTGCACCCGGTTTCCAATCCCGCGCTGGATGCGGACGGCAACATCTTCACAACCGTTTCGGGGGCGCGCGGTCAGAAGGTGCCGGTCTCCATATACAAAATTGACCAGAACTACACCATGAAGCCGTTTGTTACGGAGATGCTGAATCCCACTTCGATTGCTTTCGACCGCGAAGGGCTCATGTACGTTTCTTCCCGCTATGACGGAACGGTCTATCGCGTTGCACCGAACGGAACTATGTCCGCCTACGCGGAGGGAATGGGAATCGCCACTGGCATTGCTTTTGATCAGGAAGAAAATCTTTATGTGGGTGACCGCAGCGGTACAATTTTCAAGATCGCCCGCGACCGGCAGATTTTCGTCTTCGCCACTCTTGAAGCAAGCGTCTCCGCCTATCACCTGGCCTTTGATGCGCAGGGAGATCTCTTTGTCACCGGTCCCACAATTTCCAGCTTCGACTGCGTTTACAAAATTGATGTGCACGGGACGGTCTCGACATTCTTCCGCGGGTTGGGCCGCCCGCAGGGATTGGCTTTTGATGTAAATGGCAATCTGTACGTTGCAGCATCTCTGGCTGGGCAGCGCGGGATCGTGAGGATCACCCCCGATGGAAAAGCTGCTCTTGAAGTTTCTGGATCAGGTTTGGTTGGCTTGGCGTTCGCTCCGGGCCGGTCGGCGATTTTGGCCACTACTACCGCTGTTCATCGGTTGGCATGGAACATTGAGGGATTGCTTTAGACCACCGGTTGAGAACGCACCGCCTATAAATCAATTTTGCGCGAGCACCGCTGTTTGAAATCATGTCATCCCGACGTTGAGCGCAGCGGAGACTGAGGGACCCTACGACGACCAGTTCTCTCCTATGCATCCACAGGAGTGGCACTCCCGCATCCAGCACAAGAAATGCAATCTGACGTAAGGTCCCTCAGGGCTACGCGCTTCGGGATGACATGGCTCTTAGAGTATTCGTCCTCGTAAAGCCGACGTGATTTTAGAAACCATCACCGATTTTGGATATTGCCACGTGTGCAATAAACTCTAGGCGTGAACGCCGAAATCATTGTCGTGGGTTCGGAGCTGCTAACTCCTTTCCGTCAAGATACTAATTCGTTGTATCTCACGGAAAAGTTGAACCTGCTTGGTGTGGATGTGCGTCGCAAGACCATCGTCGCCGATGATCAAAAGCAGATTGCCGAACTTACGCGGCTGGCCCTCTCGCGCTCTGACATTCTGGTTTTTAGTGGCGGGCTCGGCCCCACCGAAGATGATCTGACTCGCGAAGGCGTGGCCGACGCGTTGCAGCTTGAGTTGCAACGCGATTCTGAAATGCTGGCAGCTTTCGAAGTTCGCGCGGTCGCGCGGGGTTGGAAGATGACCTCCAATAACCACAAGCAGGCGGATGTAATTGCCGGGGCGATTGTCCTGGCCAATTCCAACGGCACAGCACCCGGCCAATGGATTACCCGCAAGCATGACGGACGGGAGCGCATTTTGCTGCTCCTGCCCGGGCCGCCTCACGAATTGAAGGCAATTTTTGAAGAGCAATGCATGGGACGGTTCCGCACTGTACTTCCCACGCAGTTTATTGTCAGTCGTGTGCTGAAGATCACTGGTATTGGAGAGTCACAATGCGATGCTCGCGTTGCGCCCATCTATAAACGCTACGCGGACGTTCAGACCACGATTCTTGCTGGGGCCGGAGAAGTACAGTTGCATCTGAAAACTCACGCGGACAGCGTTCACGCCACGCAAAAACGTGTGGATGAACTGGTCGAAGAAATTGAGAATGAGCTTGGCGACTTCGTCTTCTCTGACAATGGCGAATCGCTCGAGCAGATCGTCAATTTCTACCTGCAAATGCGCAACGTGTCGCTGGCCGTTGCCGAGTCCTGCACCGGAGGGTTGGTGGCGGAAAGGCTGACCTCCATCAGCGGCAGTTCGCGGTATTTTCTGGGTGGCGCGGTGGTGTATTCGAACGAACTTAAAGTCCGCTTCGCCGACGTTCCCGCGGAGATGATTGAAAAACACGGAGCGGTGAGCGAGGAGGTCGCCAAGGCGCTAGCGGAGGGGATCCGGAGGCGTTGCGGGGCATCGTTCGGCCTGGGAATCACCGGAATCGCCGGGCCCACCGGCGGATCGGCGGAAAAACCCGTGGGGCTGGTTTTTCATGCGCTCGCCAGCGAGTCAGGCGTGGATGTTGTGCGCAAAATTTTCCCCGGCGACCGCAAGCACATTCGCTGGTTCGCCTCGCAGACTGCGCTCGACATGGTAAGAAGAAACCTTATGTAAGTGTTCCCATGCGAATCTTTGTTGCTCTTGACCTCACACCTGAAATTCGCCAGCGTCTGGAATGCTTCGTGGACGGCGTGGAGAATTTCGCGCCTGAGGCGCGGTGGGTGCGTCCGGAGTCGCTGCATGTAACGCTGAAATTTATCGGCGAGAAGAGTCTTGATTCTGTCGAAGGAATTAAGCAGGCGCTCGCATCTGTTCGAGCAAACGCGGTCGCGCTCAACGTTCGTGGATATGGATTTTTTCCCACGCCGAAAGCGCCGCGGGTGTTTTGGGCAGGAATTGAATCGGGACCTGAACTCGGTGCATTGGCGAAGCAAATAGACGAGGCGACCGCTGCCGTGGGAGTTGCTCGTGAAGACCATCCATACACGCCGCATTTAACTTTAGCGAGGGCGGGATCAACGGGACGCGATCAACGAAGAAACGCAAAGAATGCCGCCAGCACCGGCACGCCGCACTGGCAGAAGGGCGATGGCCCGAACACGCGCTTCGCGAAGCTGCAGGAGAAATTGAGCAGCTTGCCGGCGCCGGAGTTTGGTACGATGACAGCCCGTGAATTTTTTCTTTACGAAAGTCAGTTGTTGCGCGACGGCTCGCGCTATAAAAAAATTGGTCAATTCGCGTTAGATACGCTTCCGCAAGAATAAATCGTGGACCACATTCTGATATCGGCGAGCATCGGCTATCTTCTGGGCTCCATCCCCTTTGGCTATTTGCTGGTACGTATTTTTCACGGCGAAGACATACGCCAAACGGGCAGTGGGAACATTGGCGCTACCAACGTTTCGCGTACTTCGCTCGCGCTGGGAATTGTTACGTTGTTGTTTGACGCGGGTAAGGGCCTGGCTGCGGTTCTCCTGGCTCGCTTTTTGTTTCCAGGAAATGTAACTGCTGCGGGCGTGGCTGCTCTATTCGCGGTGATCGGCCACATTTTTTCCGTCTGGTTAAAGTTCCGCGGGGGCAAAGGAGTAGCCACCGGGCTGGGTTCTTTCATTCTTCTGGCTCCCAAGTCTGTGGTGATTTGCATCGCCATTTTTCTCGCCCTGGTTGCTCTATTTCGTTACGTATCTCTCGCTTCCATGATCGCGGTCTCACTTTTGCCTGTCTTGATTTTTGTTCTTACTCCCCACACGCCCGAGTTCGCACTGGTCGCTCTCCTCTCGGCGATTCTCATTCTCGTTCAACATCGTGGAAACATGGGGCGGCTGCTTTCAGGCCTAGAGCCGCGCTTCCGCGCAGGACATGGAGTGCGATGAGCCGCATAGCCATCTTCGGGGCAGGCGCTTGGGGAACGGCCCTGGCAATCGTTCTGGGACGCAAAGGCGTCCACGAGGTGCGGCTATGGGCGCGTGAAAAAGAGGTTTGTGACGCGATCTCATCTCGCCACGTCAATGACGTTTTCCTCCGGGGCTGCCCCATTCCAAGCCGCGTCTCCGTCACGATGGAATATGAAGCCTGCATTCAAGGTGCCGAGATGGTTGTGTGCGCCGTTCCCTCGCAGCATTGCCGGGGAATTTTTCAGGAGATCAAAAAATATCTCCAGCCCCAAATGCTGCTGGTAAGCGCGACCAAAGGCCTGGAGCAGTCTTCCCTTTTGCGCATGACCTCCGTGATCGCCGAGGTAGTGGGAGCCGATACGGGTTCTGCTCCTCGCGTGGGCGCGCTCAGCGGTCCGTCTTTCGCCAAGGAAGTTGCGCAGGGCGATCCTACCGCTATCACCATTGCCTCCGAGGATGCTGCGCTTGCCCAGACCGTGCAGCTGACCTTTAGCGACGCCAGCTTTCGCGTCTACCGTAACGACGATGTGACCGGGGTGGAACTGGGCGGCGCTTTGAAAAATGTCGTGGCCATCGCCGCCGGAGTCTGCGATGGCCTGGGTCTGGGCCACAACTCGATCGCCGCTCTTATCACGCGAGGACTGGCGGAAATTACCCGTCTGGTGGTGGCTTGCGGAGGACGTGAGCAAACCATGGCAGGACTGGCCGGGCTCGGCGACCTTGTGCTCACGTGCACAGGCGAGCTATCCCGCAATCGCAGTGTGGGCGTCGAGCTGGGACGGGGACGCAAACTGCCGGAAATTCTCTCCAACATGCACGGCACCGTCGCCGAGGGAATCTTCACTACATATGCGGCCGTCGGACTGGCCCGCGCCCACGGAATCGAAATGCCCATCACCGAGCAAATGCACTCAATTCTGCGCGACGGTAAACCGCCGCGCGAAGCCATCCATGAGTTGATGACGCGACGCGCGAAAAGCGAGATTACGTTGGGTTCCTAGTGATGAACGGGACTGATTTCATATCGTCTGCCCTTAACGCTTCGCGGATTTCGAAGCGTGGGCGCCACTGACGACGGGATCAAGGGGTTTCACTGACCAAGGTGCACGGGATCTAGGTTCGTGGCAGCGACTCGGCGAACCCGCTGTTGAAAGCCGCGCAATCCGCGTGGCATGGAAGAATCTACACCCATTCTGCGCGGAATACAGGAAAGTTGTCGCCCAGGTTAGCATCCAAAAACATGACGAACTTCGAACACCAAGCCCCCGGCGTTGTTCGAGGCATAAAGGAACACAGTCATTTCCCTAACGTGGAATCTCACTTCCTGGTGCGCTCCAGTCTCGAAAAGATGCCGACGAGAAATATTGCCTCAACGAAGCCGAGCGGAACTACATACAACGTGCCTAGAATTAGGCGCGGCAAAAGCCGGCCGAAGATCAGCCACATAGCGAACACGTGCAGGACCAAGCATGCTGCCCAGAAAATCCAGAATAGCCATGATTTCCATCTTCGTCGACCAAATATTAGAACGCCATAGAACGCGACACCAGTCCACATGATGGCTGCATGCCACTTATGCGGTGCACTACCTTTGTCGAGAATGATCGCGGCGATTAGCCCGACGGCCGCTGCGCTCCAGACGATCATGTTGTCGCTGACCGAGGTTTGCTCCATTTAGTATCCTCGACATTTCTGATACCTGTCGTAAACGCTTTTTGCGCGAGACCTTTTCCAAACGAACCCGCCACTCCCAAGCAGGGCGGCATCTCTGGAGACATGCTTCATGGAAGCCTTAACTACCTGGCTCCTCAATAACTGTCGAATTTCAGCCTGTGCTACTGGATTGTCTGTGACAAAATCAAAAGCTCTCTCTAATAGAGAGACTGCAGGGCCAGCACCACCTGCTGATTCGACCTCCGCAGGCTGCACATATAAAACCAGTATTCCATCCTGCATTTGCCATTGCCAATGATCCTGATCTAGGTCAGGAACCATTGAAAGCCCAAGGCGGGCTGGCCCAACCTTATTTGTGAGCCACTTATTTTACATCGGCTGCCACGCTTCGCGGGTTTCGAAGCGTGGGGCACCACTGACGACGGCACAACGGGATTTTCACTGACGAGCGTGCGTAGAATCGATATCCGTGGCACCCGGCGAACCCTGCGCCGAATGGAGAAGGTCGACGTTGTGAAGGTACAAATAAAAAGGCAAAGAGGGGGCCAACCAGCGATTGCATCTTAGCGGGAGCGCGCCGCTATAGCCACCTTCTTCTTCCGTTGAGCGGAAATTCTTTGCATAAAGACATCAGCAGGCAAAGTGAATCGGGCGCTTAAGGCTTTAACCTGATCTATAGTGATCTCTCGATGTCCATTCATAAACATTGAGACGGCACTCTCGTTTCCAAACTGAGGAATCAAATCCCGTTGTGTGAGTCTCTGATGTTCCATAAGATGGCGCACGACTGAAACGGGATCGGCTGCTGGAATCGAATAATGTTCTTTCTCGTAGTGCTCGATGAGCAGAGTGAGAAGGTTAATCGCCTCGATTTCATCAGTTGAAGGATCCTCTTTGGCAGTCAATGAGAACAACGTCTTGGTATATTCCTCAAGCTCGTTATCGTTGTGAATAGTTCGTGGAGCACCGTGAGCAATCATTTCGACCGGATTTGCAAGTAGCGTACTCATTTCCTCCCGTACCTCCTGTCCCAATTTCCCTTATTGTCGTATTCCTTGTGTGTTAAGAAAGATCGGATATAGACATGACCGCCCGTCTTGAGTTCCTTCATCGTCTTTGCATAATGGATGACTGTCACGAGCCGATATCGGTTTTTTCTAATATTGAAGATTACATAGCCATCTACATTGTCAGCATCGGAAAATATTGCGCGAACTTCGGTAAAGTTATGCCAGCGGACTCTCTCAACAATTTTGTACCAAGCCTCGATTTCGCCCCTCGCATCCGCGTATTTTTGCGTTGCTTCTTTCAGTCGCTTAAGCGTAACGATATGCACTAACCAAAATAGTACTTCACGTGTTGTGAAGTAGTCAAAGCAATAGTTGCTATTCGCTTATAAATCATCAGTACCACACCACACGGCCTGCACTTTCGTAATAGCTCGATAGATATCAAACCAATTCAGTAGACAGTAAAATCATGGGTACTCCCCGACTTGGCCGATGATTTTAGTTCGGTTTTAGGTCCAGCTGCCACTTGAGATCGCTCATACCATCGCGCATCCCGATTCTGTACAGCATCCTCAGCGTTCTAGTTCTTATTAGCGTTGTACCGATGTATTTCTACTCCGAACGCGTGGAAACCATCAATCGCGAGCGCCTGATTACCAATGAACAGTTTTTGCAGAACACAGCTACGCGCTCTTTAAGCGACGACATCTCTCAGCATCAGGACGCTCTGGGGATGATGCTGACGAATCTGTCCTCTGCGATTCAGGTGGCCAGCGGCGGCGACATTACCGACGCCCACGTGCAAACCCCTGAGTTGCGCGCCCTGCTGGAAAATTTCGTCTCTTCATCGGGCGATTTGTGCTACGCCACCCTTCTGAATACCGACGCCAAGGGAATCTCCGCCGGACGCATTTCTCCTGACGCATTTTTGCAACGTGAGCTGGAGCGGGCCTTCGCGGCGGCTCAGGAGAACCGGTCTTATACCGGGCAGGCACTGGTGATCGGCAGCGGAAAGTCCGAGAAAACCGTGATCCTGGTAAGCACTCCGGTCACGGTGGATGGGCATTTTCTAGGAATGGTGGGGGCGGTCGAGGACTTGCAATTTCTTATCCGCCGCTTGAAGGAAATCAACCGCGGCGGACTCACGCCTTACGTTGTGGATAGCCAGGGACGGCTGGTCGCCGCAGGCAGCGAAAATTACGCCACCGGGCAGGACATGACCAACCTGGAAATTGTCCGCAACTTCGTGGACTAGGGCAGCAAGACGCAATTCGTCGCCGCCACCCGCGAATTTCCGGCCATGATCAATGGCGTCAAAACACAAATGCTGGGCAGCTATGGCCCGGTTTCCAGCCTAGACTGGGCGGTGGTCGTACAAAAGCCACGCGCGGAAGCTTATAGCGGAGTATTTGAGATGGAGCACACGGCGCGTCTGCTGGCGTTTATCGCCGTTCTGTTAAGCATCCTTATCAGCATTGTCGCCGCGCGGCTTATTACCAATCCTCTGGATGTGCTGACTAACTTCAGCCATGCCATCGCGCGCGGCGATTTCTCGCAGCGCGTCAAACTGAAAAGCCGCAGTGAAATCGGTGAACTGGCGGCCACTTTTAATACGATGTCCGAGGAGCTTGAACACTTCATCCTCGATTTGAAGCGCGCCGCGACGGAGAACCGCGAGCTGTTCATGAGTTCCATCCAAATGCTTGCCGGTGCGGTTGACGAAAAGGACCCCTACACTCGAGGCCACTCTGACCGCGTCACCAAATATTCGGTCATGATCGCCAGCGAGATGGGTCTGGACGAATCTTTTATCGAGACGCTGCAGATTTCAGCGCAATTGCATGACGTGGGCAAAATCGGGATTGAAGACCGCATTCTGAAAAAGCCCGGCGCACTGACCCCCGAGGAATTCGAAATCATGAAGACGCACACCACCAAGGGTGCGCACATTCTGCGCGGAGTAAAGCAGCTCGCCGCCATGCTGCCGGGAATTGAATTGCACCACGAATCGTTGGATGGCCGCGGTTACCCGCACGGCTTGAAGGGTGACGCAATTCCGCTTCTGCCGCGAATTATCGCTGTGGCCGACACGTTTGACGCGCTCACTACAAATCGGCCGTACCAGAAGGCGCATGACGCGGAGCAGGCATTGCGCATTATTCACTCGCTGGCCGGCAAGCGCCTGGATCCAGCGCCGGTCGCCGCGCTTAACACCCTTTATGAACGAGGCGACATCCGCATTCAAAAACGAGTTGCGGCGGCGGCTGTGGCCACGGTTGTTGAGAGCGTGGAAATTGCCGTAACACCCGACCGTCCGCCGAGCGCGGAAGTAGCCGCTCCTGCATCTCTAACTTCACTTACCTGACCTCATTTGCCTGAGCGCCGGCCGCCAAATCCCTCAAGGTTCAAAGGTCCTATTCCCTTTCCCAGCGGATAAGCACTGGCAATTGCGTTGTGAACGTAATCTTTCGCCAATGCCACGGCTTCCGGCACACTCTTCCCTAATGCCAAGTGACAGGCAAGCGCCGTGGCAAAAGCGCAGCCGGTGCCATGCGTGGAATTTGAAGTTAACCGTTCAGAGGTAAAGGTCTTCCGTTCTATCTCGCCTGGCCGCGCGATGCTTAGGAAATCGATGGCCTCGTGCAAATGGCCTCCGGTAATAACTACCGCTTTGGGACCCATGGAGTGCAACTTTTCCGCCGCCGCCCGCATTTCGTCCACGTTCCCGACCGGCAGTCCGGTCAGCGCCGCTGCTTCTTCAAGGTTGGGAGTAATGATTTCCGCCAGGGGTAATAATTGCTCTTTAAGTACCTTTACCCCTTCTGCATCTATCAGATCCGCGCCAGACGAGGATTTAAGAATCGGATCCAGAACGATGTGACGCAGGCGCGACGCGTCCAGAAATTCCGCAACCACATGGGCGATCGCTCCTGAACCCAGCATTCCAATGTGCACGGCTCTGATTTCGACGTCTTCGCTGAGAAAATCCAGGATGTCCCGCAGCAGGGTCGAATCCACCGGCTCAACCCTTCTGACCCCAGCAGTAGACTGCACAGTGAGAGCCGTCAAGCAGGAAACGCCATAGCAGCCCTGAGCGGCAATCGTCTTGATGTCAGCCGTCACCCCTGCTCCCGAGGAGGGGTCAAATCCTGCAATAGTAAGAACCACAGGCGGAGAATTCACACCCGCAAATCTACGGAAACTCGGCAAACTTGGGAAGAGCCGGAAGAAAATAAATCTCGGGGGACATTGCTAACTATCTGAAACAAAACCGCTTGCTAAAGCGTTACGGCGAAAATAACACAACCACAAGAAAACAAAAGACTTGTAATTATTTCATCGTTGAACTCCTTTGGGCTATTTACCTTTTAATAAATGCGTAACCTACGTCATTACAGCAAGATGAGGATGATTACTCAATATCTACAGTAAGTTACGTTTTATATCTATTACTAAGCCGTCAAGTTAATACAGGGTATTTCGCATTGACAGGCTTTCGTTGAGCCCGGTAGCCTAATTGCTGTCAATGACGAAGTAACCGTACGGGGAGGACCAGTTTAGAGATGCGAGGTGACTGAATGCGAGTACGAATAGCTCATGGGGTGGCTGCCGTTTTTCTGGCTGCCAACTTGGGAGCGGCTCAGGGGCCAATCAGCTCAGGGTCTAAAACCCAAACTAAACCAGTTCAGCAGCAAGTAGTTTTGAAAACTGTACCGGCAAGTGTTCATCAGAAACCGTATCAGGTAGGGGTAGCCTCCTGGTATGGAAGCTACTTCCAGGGCAGGGATACCGCCTCGGGAGAGCCCTATGATATGTACGCCCTGACCGCAGCCCATCCCAAGCTGCCGCTAGGGACGCTGGTAAAGGTCACGAATGTCCGCAATGGCCGGGCGATTATCGTTCGGGTCAATGATCGCGGACCGGTGGTTCCGGGGCGAATCATTGATCTTTCCTACAGCGCAGCTCAGGCCTTGAAATTCAAGAGCCGGGGTCTGCAACGCGTCCGCCTGGACGTCGTCCACCCGGAAGTGGTGGCCGAGATGCGCGCTCCCTTGGCCTACTAGGCCGAATCGTTCTACACTTCAGCCATGAATGATCCGCGTGAGCGGTTGATCGTGGCCTTGGACGTGTCAACCGCGGCCGCTGCCCAGAAGATGGTAGCGGCCGTTGGCGATTCGGCTTCCACCTATAAAGTAGGAATGCAGCTCTACACCGCCGAGGGGCCGAAGGTGGTGCGGGACCTCGTAGCTTCCGGCCGGAAAGTCTTTCTCGACCTTAAATTCCATGACATCCCAAACACCGTGGCTTCTGCGGTCCGAGAGGCTGCGAGTTTAGGAGTCCACATGCTTACGGTGCACGGTTCGGGCGGGAGCAAGATGATGCGGTCCGCTGCGGAGGCAGCCAAAGGCGCAGCCGGCAATACTCCCATCGTTCTTGCTGTAACCGTCCTCACCAGCATGGACCAGAATGACCTGAACGCGGTGGGCATTCCAGGCGGCGTGGCCGACCAGGTCGTGAGGCTGGCGAGAACAGCAATCCAGAGCGGATGTGGGGGAGTTGTGGCATCCGTTCAGGAGGCGTCCCTGTTACGCAAAGAACTTGGCGGAGGGTTTGCGATTGTGACGCCGGGGATACGCCCTGCCGGGGCTGCAATAGGAGATCAGGCCCGCATAGCCACTCCCGCCGAAGCAATAGTGGCGGGCGCTACGCACGTTGTGGTGGGGAGGCCGATTGTGAATGCGCAAAACCCAGCAGAAGAATCACGTAAGATTCTTGGCGAATTAGCTTCCTGCTTCTAGATTGAACCTATTTGCTGGTCGTCAGTAATTTACCAAAAACGATCGGATGAATAACCGAGAAATACCTATCAATAAAATTCTCAATCCTAGAAATTTCTTGCCCAATTTCTTTACAGAATTGTTTACGAGTTTGTCGATATTTAACCTTGGCGAAATTAGCCCAAACAAACGAATCCAGATCACCCTCTTCGCGGGTACGAACTATTAATTCAAGCGCAGAAGCACACACGAGATCTTCCGTGTCATAACGTATATTGTGTATGTGCTGACCACGTATCAATGATGTTCTGTGAAAGAAATTATCTATAACCTTCAAGATTTTGTTCAACCTTACATCTTGATTGCCTATATTTTTACGGAATGTCCTAGATTACGGTAGCGATATTTGGTAGACTGTCTTTGCCGTGACGGGGCGTCAAGCTTTTTAACCCTTTACCTTCTATAGTCTAATCATTGTTTTCCACAGCTTATCCACAACTGAATGATAAACTTGCAAGCGCGGAGGGCACTATGGCTGAATGCACTGCAAAACAAGCCGCTGAGTTTATGATTGCCTTCTCACAAGAGGTTCAGGAGCCAATCACGAACCTTAAGCTTCAAAAGCTTCTGTACTATGCCCAAGGTTGGCATCTTGCGTTATACGGTCAACCTCTTTTCGATGACCCTATTCAGGCATGGCCACACGGCCCTGTGGTCCCTCGTATCTATGGGGAATATAAACACTGGAGATGGAATCCTATTGCTGATGAGGTAGCATCTCCGAAGTTATCGGATCATGTGTCCGAACACTTAAAAGAAGTAATGGACGTTTATGGTGCACTTACTGCATATCATTTGGAGCAGTTAACGCACAAAGAAGAACCTTGGACGATAGCTCGCGCAGGAATCCCATATGACGAGCCATCGAATGAGGTAATCACGCAGGCGTCTATGACTGAGTATTTTCGCAAGGTAGCCGCCGCGAATGCCAATCAGACAGCCTAAGCCAGTAGGCGGTGGGAAAAACATACCCGCCGCCAAACCTTTCGATAAAAACCAAAAGGTAGAAATTTCTTTCAAACTTTTAGATTTAACCTCTAATCCTAAATTCGGGCCACATCATTGCGCCGATAATTATGTAGAGAAATTGTTATCGCGCCTTCGTGCTCTAAATGGCCTGACGGTTAACGAGTTTAGGGTACGCAAGCCAGAGTGGCGCAACCATGAAATAAATTTCAACAGGACCACGGAGCCACAAGGGTTTTATTATCTTGTTCCCGACCAACTTCGGGGAAAAGAAGCTTGGCAATTCGGCGTAACGAAAAGTTCACATGGACGGGTTCACGGACTTTTGATCGATAACTTCTTCTATGTTATCTGGATCGATCCATGCCACCAACTATTCGAGGATGAAAGAAACGATTGCGGACACCAGAATTAGGACTGGTCAGGCAATGGCAAGAGCATCGTGGAATTTTTCTTAGGAAAAGCCCTCTGCATCATCCTGTAGAACTGTTCCCATGTTGTCGAAGCACGCATAAATCCTATAGTTGCGTAAAGATGCTGGGCGAGTGCTGGATTGCCGATATCTTCCGTCAACCATTGATGATGCCTAGATTTGCGATTCCCCTTCTCGTCCTTCGGGTTCTTGCCTTGCAGTTCTTCCAGAATTCCAGGGGCGAGACGTTCATAGACAAGATCGTTTGTATATTTGCCAACGACGCTGGGGCGATTAACCGACAAAGCATTCCATTGCCACCCACGCAGTCGAAACATCTCTTGGTAGAACTCATCGGGAAAGCGTTTCGCCCATGCTGCCAATTCTTTCCGCAAAAAGCGGTCCAGTATGGCTTGCAATGCTAGACGCGAGCGGACCTGTTGATATCCAGTGACTTCGTCTACGAGCGCATTTATGCCTACTACTGCAAAACCGCGAACTAGAATTTCGCATTGTTTAACAATGTGCTCTTGCTGCTTCTGTAATTTTCCGTCTTTGGCCGCATCCAGCACTGCGAAGCCTATCCTTGCTAGCACCTCAGCTTCGTATCCATACGCGACGGTCCCATTGGTTGTGCGGAAATAAATAGGCGTGTCGGTCCGCTCTAATATGTCGCTGTCTATAAAGGGTTTAAGTCGATCTTGGTGGGTAAATTTGGCTAAACGGTCCCCACCCCTGCTTCCACTTCCGCCGGGTGAGATACCTAACGCTTCGATCATGCCGCTTTGGACTAGAACGCGGCGATCATCCTCTAAAACGTATGCTTGGATTTCGACATTGCCGATCTTGAGCGGTCTATCGGCAGCACCATAGGTTGCATTGATGATCTTATCGGCCATTTTCATGCTCCTACTGCTCTAGCGATTGTGAGGTCAAACAGGGCCGGGTTGTTTCTTCCGTTGTAGCGGTAGCAGAACTCGGTGACGTACTGGTGTAAGTGACGGAAAGAAACCTTGTGATATTGCCCCATAATGCCGCGTTTTAGCAAGCCCCAAAATCCTTCGATTGTGTTGGTATGGATTTCGCCATCGGCATAGCAGACTTGATGGTTAATCACGAAATGCGGCATGAAGTTCTTGATTTTTACGTACCCGCTGAACTCATCGGTAATAAGAGCGGATTCTTCGAGGTCAACATTTTGGCGGACGAAAGTGGCGAGTCCCTTGGAGTTGATCTTGGACTTATCTACGGGCTTGGCAATGATCTTTCCGCCACGCTGAACGATGCCGATAACCGGGACTTTGGAAGTGCCGCGTCCGCGCTTGTGTGGGCCAGTCCCTTTGCGGGGCTTACCGCCGATATAGCATTCGTCCATTTCAACGATTCCCTTGAGCAATTCGCCCTGCTCAAACATGGCGTTACGAATACGCATACCCATAAACCATGCGGTGTTCTTATTGACTTCCAAATCACGCGCCATCTGCCTTGCAGACATGCCTTTCTTCGCGTTCAGGACAAGCGAAATAGCAAGAAACCACTTTTGCAGGTCAACATGAGTGTGGTGAAAGATCGTGTGCACAGTCACACTGAACGTCGTATTGCATGAGTTACAGTGATGCCTAAATTCCTTCTTAGCGGCACTTACACGATCAGATTTGCAGTAAGGGCAAACGGGCTTACCTTGCCAGCGTACCCGCTCAAGATGGGCGATACAGTCGGAATTGGTAGGGAATTTCTTGTAGATTTGGACGATGTTCATGGCTACCCCTTGCTAGGACACCATGAAATATAGAACTTGGCGGGGATTGTGTCAAGAGAATTCCACTACCTTAAACTAGTACATTCCGTATTTTTATTTAGCCAAATTACGCATTTTCGAAGACGTTCGCGAAGTATATAAAGTTCTTGCAGGTGGGATTCAACAAGAAATTTGAGATATGAAACCTTGCTGATTTTTGAAGACTTAGGGGGCGCACTCCGAAGCAAGAGAGCAATCTCTCGCAAACGATCAAGAGAATTACTAATTTCTGAAAAATGAACAAATACATCGACTGTCTTGATTTCTTCTTTTGACAAAGACGAACGACTAGCTTCAGGCACTCCCTTTGCGTTTAGGTGCCGTTGAAGCACCGCCCTATACACTTCAATAACATCGGTGCAGAAAGTCGCAAAACTACCGTTTTCCATTGACGAGCAATCCAACCGCCAAAATAAAACTATCGGTTTAGGGCCTACGGGGTTTCATCAGAAAGCCCTACAACTTCTCGTAAAACTCGCAGGCCGAGCAGGAGATGAAAATTCCGCCGGGGATGCCGCGCTCGCGGTCCTTTACGCGCTTTACGATGCGAGTCTGCTTGCCGCACTTGGGGCAGTCGGTGCTTTTGGTGGTGTCCATGACTTTCTTACGGTCGGCTGTTTTTGCGATCTTGGCCATGTTCTCTCCTCATCTCCCACACACCACAGTACAGCTATAACAAAACAATCCTGGAATGTTAGGGAGGCGGTTCTGGCTGAATCCGCTCTAGAATTTTTGCGATGAAGCCGCTGAAACTTCTTCCAACTTCTTTTCGCTGTTTTTGATTTTACCGCAATTCCGTAACGAATGTCTTCTGGCTTACATTTCCACTCCAAGCCGGATTAGAATACGCGCCATAGCGTTTGATCAGTAATTTTTAACTGTGTGACCGTGCGGGCATCTGTTTGTGCCGTAGCTTCTTCGTGATTCAGGAATTTGGGCCCAGTCAGCAACCAAAAATTTCCAGGAGGACCAATATGCCGTCTCGCTTCGGGTTGAACCGGGTTTGCGCCTGTCTCGCAATTTTGCTTTGCGTGTTTTTTCTGACATCAGCATCGTCCGCACAGGATGATTCCGTTCCCAAATACGATTTGTTCCTCGGCTACCAATGGCTCCATCCCGGCGGCACCGTTCCTTCGCCGTTAGGAACGCCCAGCGCTCCCATCCCTTTTGATGTCCCTGACATGAGCAAGGGCTTCGGTGCCGCTTTCACCTACAACTTCAACCGCTACCTGGGAGCGGAAGCCGATTTCGGCCACAACTGGGACAACTACGAAACCACATTTTCCGGCGGTCCGCGGCTTATGTTCCGAACCAACGAGGACAGTGCGGCCTTCTTTATTCACGCGTTATTGAGTTATAACCGCCTTGGTATTGACGGCCTCGGAGAGAGCAGCGGGGTCGGCGGAATATTCGGCGGAGGTTTCGACCTAAAGCTTACGCGTCTTATTACCTGGCGAGTCGCGGAAGGCGACTACGTGGGCGCCTTCCAGCACTATCAACCCTATGCCAATGTTGCGGATATCGGACACCCGGCGTTAAAGGGCGTGCGTTTGCGCACTGGCATAATGTTCAATTTTGGATATCCGGAAACGAAGGTCGTTGGCGTGACCGTTGCCATACAACCTTCAGAAGTCATGGTCGGCGAGCCGCTGACGGCTACCGCGACAGCCAGCAATTTCAATCCCAATCACAAGCTGACTTACGAGTGGACTAACAGCTGCGGAAAAATCTCCGGCAGCGACACCACCGCCAGCATTGATACCAACGGTACGCCGGGCGGGAATTGCACGGTCACCGTTCACGTGATTGATCCAAAGGCAAGAAAAAATAACCAAGCCAATGCTTCCACCAGCTTTACGGTGAAAGAACCTCCCAAGAACCCGCCGACTGCTTCATGCACGGCGAATCCGACTAACGCACAAATCGGCGCGACGGTCGCGATCAACTGCACCTGCACTAGCCCGGACGGAGTGCCCGTCACAGTGAGCAACTTCACTTCGACTGCGGGCACGATCAGCGGCACTGGCACCTCCGCGACCTTGAATACGAGCGGAGCGTCAGCCGGAACCGTCACGGTAAGCGCGACGTGCGCCGACCAGCGTGGATTGAACACACAGGCGACAACATCCGTGAGCCTGGAGAATCCGCCTCCGCCGCAGGTTTCGCCTGAGGTCCGGCAACTGGAAGCGCGCCTCTCGCTGCACAGCGTGTATTTCGCCACGGCGCAGCCGAGCGTAGCTAAACCCAACGGCGGCCTGGTGCTGAGCCAGCAGCGAACGCTTACAACGCTCGCCGAAGACTTCAAGAAATACTTGGAGAGCAAGCCGGATGCGCATTTAATTCTGCAAGGTCACGCCGATAAGCGAGGGTCGGCCGCCTACAACCAGGCGCTTTCTGAACGCCGCGTGAACAGCACCAAGAACTTCCTGGTGCAGCACGGAGTTCCTGAAGCCAACATCGAAACCAAAGCCTTCGGCGCGGAACAGAATTTGACCGCCGATCAGGTGAAAGCTTCGGTTGAACAGGACACCGAGCTTACGCCCGGCGAACGTACGCGAATCCTGTCGCACGAGCGGGTCATCATCCTCGCGAGCAATCGCCGCGTGGACGTAACTCTGAACACGACGGGGCAGGAGTCGGTACGGCAGTTCCCATTCAACGCTGAAGACTCGCTCACGCTGATCGGCGGACGAGAGAAGCCTGCGGCGAAGACAAATAAGCCGGCAGAGAAGCGGCCACGCAACAAACAGAAGTAAGAACTTCTGAAGTCACAGCCGGTCAGGATTAGTCCTGGCCGGCTTTTTTTTGGGATGCTGTTTCCGTTGACAGCTTTAGGCCTCTCAAGTAATCTATCCCTTCATGTTGACTCGGCACCATCATCGCCATCATCACGCGCACGGCGCGTTGGCGGCGGTGTAGCTGAAAGTTACCAGCACACAGAGTTTTCGGGCCCGCTGACGCTAGAGTCAGCGGGCTTTTTGTTTGTACAACGGGTTTGAAAGATTTGTCATTCCGAATCCGCTTTAGCGGTGAGGAATCTGCTGTTCAAAGCAGATTTCTCATGGCTGAAGCCATTCGAAATGACAACATTGGAAGGAATGAACGATGGAACCGACAATTGACTTCGAAAAAATGGGCGGCCTGACACCCGCCATGGTGCAAGACGCCGACAACGGCGAAATCCTGATGCTCGGCTTTATGAATGCCGAGTCGTATGTGCGCACTCTGAGCAGCGGCTATGTTACGTTTTTCAGCCGCACGCGCAACAAGCTCTGGATGAAGGGCGAGACCTCCGGAAACCGGCTCAGAGTGGTTTCCGCAGCCACTGATTGCGACAATGACGCGCTACTTTTCAAGGTGCAGGTGGAAGGCGATGGCCTCGTCTGCCACGAAGGAACACGCTCTTGTTTTACGAAAAATATCGCGGTGACGGCCGCACCCGCCTCGCAGGAGGCCTTGCGATGAAGCTCCGCGTCGGCATTCCTAAAGGCAGCTTGCAGGAGGCGACACTTGCGCTCTTCGCGAATGCTGGTTTGAAAATTCACACCAGCTCCCGTTCGTATTGCGCGGCCACGGGCGACCCGGAAATCGAATGCATGTTAATCCGGGCGCAGGAGATGGCCCGCTATGTAGAGCACGGCGTGCTGGATTGCGGCTTGACGGGGCAAGACTGGGTGATCGAAAGCGGCCTTGAAGTGCAGACCGTGGCCGACCTCATTTACGCGAAGCAGAGCCGCAACAAGGTGCGCTGGGTGCTCGCGGTTCCGGAAGACTCCGCGTATCAAAAAGCCGAAGATCTGGGTGGTTGCATCATTGCCACCGAGTTGGTGAGCGTCACTAAGAATTATTTCCGTGATCGCAACGTGGATGTGAAAGTTGAGTTCTCGTGGGGCGCAACGGAGATCAAGCCGCCCACACTCGCAGACGCCATTGTGGAAATCACCGAAACCGGCAGCTCGCTGCGCGCCAATCACCTGCGCATCATTGACACGCTCCTGGAATCGAATACTCAGGTGATCGCCAACAAAGCCTCGTGGCATGATGCCGCGAAGCGGCGCAAAATTGAAAATCTGGCCATGATGCTGCGTGGCGCCATGGAAGCCAAAGAACGCGTCGGACTGATGTTGAACGTCCGCAAAGAGGATCTCAACGCTGTTCTCGCTGTGCTTCCTTCCCTGAAAGGCCCCACGATTTCCACCCTCAGCGATCCCAACTGGCTAGCCGTGAATACGGTGATTGAAGAGGCGGCCGCCTGGAACGTGATTCCCCGTCTCAAGGAAGCCAAGGCACAGGGCATTGTGGAGTATCCGCTGAACAAGGTGGTGATGTAATGCGGGCGCTCTCAGGCAAAGCGGCGGCGGAGTGGGTTGCAAAGCTTGCGGCGCGCGGCTCATGCTTCGATGAAGTCGAACCGAAAGTGAAACGCATTATTGACGACGTCCGCGCTCTCGGAGATGCTGCCCTCCGGGAATATTCCCAGCAATGGGACGGGATGGGAGAAAAAGCTTCATTGCAAGTGCCTGAAAACGAACTGCGAGCTGCATGGAAGGCGTCGTCTCCAAAATTCCGGTCTTCGCTAAAGCTCGCCGCGGCGAATATCCGTCGCTTTTGCGAGTTGCAAAAACCGAAGGAGTGGCAAAAGTCCTACAACGGAATCACTCTGGGCCAACTGGTGCGTCCGCTTGATTCTGTCGGATGCTACATTCCCGGCGGGCGGCATCCGCTTGTGTCAACGCTTCTGATGACGGTGATTCCTGCGCAGGTCGCGGGCGTGAAAAATATTCGCGTGGTTTCTCCTCGTCCTTCAAAAGAAGTTCTGGCCGCAGCTGCGATGCTTGGAGTTCGCGAGTTCTACCAGATCGGCGGAGCACAGGCAATCGCGGCCCTGGCCTATGGAACTCCGAGCATTCCCCGCGTGGATAAGATCGTGGGCCCCGGCAATGTGTATGTAACGGCAGCCAAGAAATTGGTGTCATTCGATTGCGCGATTGACATGCTCGCCGGCCCAACGGAGGTTGTAGTCGTAAGCCACGGCGGTAAACCGGCGTACATTGCATCCGACCTGGTCGCGCAAGCGGAGCATGATCCCGACGCGATTTCTATTTTTATTACGACATCAATGAAGCTGGCGGAAGCAGTCTCGAAATCGGTGGATGCTCTTGCCGCGGAAAATGATCTGGCACGCCAATCATTGGCGAACAGTGGAGTGATTTTGATCGCGTCGTCGCGCGCTGAGGCGATGGATTGGGCAAACCAGATCGCACCTGAACATATCAGCGTTGCCAAATCAGATGTCTCGCGCGTCCACAATGCCGGCTCGGTTTTCGTCGGCGACTTTTCGCCGCAGGCCGGGGGAGACTACGCCTCTGGCCCCAACCATGTGCTTCCCACCGCCGGTGTTGCGCGTTTTCGCGGCGGCCTAAGCGTAATGGACTTTGTAAAAATCATCACCGTGCAGGAGCTTTCGCGTAGAGGTCTGCGCGGCGTTGCTTCCACCGTCGAATACCTTGCTGAAACCGAAGGGCTGAATGCGCATGCCGAATCCATTCGCGTGAGGTGCGGCAATGCTTAATCCGCGTGGCGCCGTTCACGGTTTGAAGGAATACCACCCGCCGCTGGGAAATCGCGAGGGACTGCGGCTCGATTTCAACGAAAACACGGTTGGATGTTCGCCGCGTGTGTTGCAAAAGCTGCGTGAGATCACCGCCGACCAGCTTGCACGCTATCCCGACCGCGATCCTGCCGAGAAAATTGCGGCCAAGCATCTCGGGATTGAGCACGAGGAGATTCTTCTTACCAATGGCACGGATGAAGCAATTCATCTGGTTTGCGAAACTTATCTTGAGCCAGGGGATGAGGCCATTATTGTGGTTCCCACGTTCTCCATGTATGAAATTTATGCGGGAGCCACGGGGGCAAAAGTTGTTGCTATTCCTGCCGGAGAGAATTTTAGTTTTCCCACGGAGACCGTGTTGGCGAGAATCAACCAGCGCACGCGATTGATTGCCGTCGCCAACCCCAACAATCCGACGGGGACGCTCGTCTCTCAACTGGAGTTGATTCGCATTGCGCAGGCTGCATCCCAGGCGGCCTTGCTGGTGGATGAAGCATACTTTGAATTTTGCGGCGAGAGCCTGGTTCCGCAGTGGCGAGACATTCCGAACATTTTCGTTTCGCGGACGTTCTCCAAAGCCTACGGCCTGGCCGGCCTTCGCATCGGCGTGTTGATGGGCAACGCTACGCAGATGCAATGGGTGCGGCGCGTGAGTTCGCCCTACAATCTAAATGAGGCCGCCCTGCAATGTCTGCCCGAAGCTCTCGCCGATCAGGATTACGTTCGCGCTTATGTGGAAGAAACAATTCGCGGACGTGAAAAGCTCGAACAAGAATTGCAGTCCTGGGGCGTGCGCTATTGGCCGAGCCGGGCAAATTTCGTTTTGATGTACCTAGGCGAAAAGAATACGGACTTCATTCGCCTGATGCGGGAACTTGGCATTTTGGTCCGTGACCGCTCCGCCGACCCTGGTTGCAAAGATTGTGTCCGCATCACGGTCGGAACGGCGGCGCAGAACGAACAGCTGTTCGCCGGCCTACATGCGGTCTTCGAACAACTCGGCGTACGAGAGAAGGCGAACCGGTGAGAAAAGCCACACTGCAAAGAGACACCAAAGAAACGCAAATCCACCTGGCGCTGGCTGTGGATGGGCAGGGCCGGTACAAAATTTCCACCGGCATTCGCTTTTTCGATCACATGCTGGAGTTGTTTTCCCATCATGGCGGATTTGATTTGCAGCTGAAAGCCACGGGGGACCTCGATGTGGACCAACACCACACCGTTGAAGACGTGGGCATTGCTCTGGGTCAGGCGTTCGCCAAAGCATTGGGCGACAAAAAAGGAATTTTGCGTGCCGGGTATTTTCTGATGCCAATGGATGAGACGTTGGCGCTGGCCGCCGTTGATTTCTCCGGACGCACCGCCGCCGTGATTGACACAAAAGTAAAAATACGGCTCGTTGGCGACCTGCAATCAGAACTGGTATACGACTTTTTTGAAGGCTTTGCCCGCGGGGCGAACGCGAATGTACATCTAAAGGTTTTGTACGGACGCTCGAACCATCACAAAATCGAAGCCCTATTCAAAGCGTTTGCGCGAGCGCTGCGCGCGGCCTGCTGGCGCGACAAACGCATGGCGAACTTGATTCCCAGCACGAAAGGTTTGATTTAAGGCTGACTTTTCATGATCGCCATTGTTGATTATCGAGCGGGAAATCTGGCTTCGGTGAAGAAAGCCTTTGAGCACATCGGGCAAAAACCCGTCGTCACCTCCGACCCCGGAGTTGTAGCTAAAGCGGAGAAGATCGTACTTCCCGGCGTGGGACACTTCGCGGCCACTTCCGCGTTGGTGGAAAGCGGACTGCGAGAGGCGATTGCGGAACGCATCCGGCAAGAAGTCCCGTTTCTCGGAATCTGCGTCGGCATGCAGTGGATGCTTGCGTGCTCTGAAGAGGCTCCGGGAATAAAAGGTCTTGGAATCTGGCCTGACCAGTGCGTGCACTTCCCTGCCGGAGTCAAAGCGCCGCACGTAGGTTGGAACCAGCTGGAAATTCGCGGAAGCAATTCGCGATTGCTGAAAGGCATCGCCTCCGATTCATTCGTGTATTTCACGCACTCCTATCGCGTGCCGCTGCTGCAGGCAACCGTCGCAGAGTCAGAGTACGGAGGAAAGTTCTCCGCTGCGGTCGAGCAGGGCCATCTTTTCGGAGTACAGTTCCACCCGGAAAAATCCGGGGATGTAGGACTCAAATTACTGGAGAACTTCTGCTCCCTATAAATATTTCATGCTGACCAAACGCATTATCGCTTGTCTCGATGTGGACGCCGGGCGCGTCGTGAAAGGCACGCAGTTCGTGAACCTGCGCGATGCGGGAGACCCCGCGCAACTTGCCTTCGCCCACAGCGAGGCTGGTGCGGATGAGATTGTTCTGCTCGACATTACTGCAACACACGAGAAACGCGCCACGCTCCTGGAGACGGTGCGCCGAACCGCGCGTGAGATATTTGTTCCCTTCACGGTGGGCGGCGGGGTACGCACTCTGGATGATGCCGGAGCGATTTTCGACGCAGGCGCAGACAAGATCAGCATTAATTCCGCAGCGATTGCCGACCCCGCAATCATCACGCAAATCGGGAAGCGTTTTGGATCACAAGCGGTGATCGTGGCCATTGACGCCAAACGCGTGAACGGAGGCTTCGAGGCGTTCGTCCACGGGGGACGCAAACCAACCGGCAAGGATGCTGTTGCCTGGGCAAAAGAAGCTGAAGAGCGCGGGGCCGGGGAAATCCTGCTGACTTCCATGGACCGCGATGGTACCGGCATTGGCTTCGATTGCGAACTGACGTGCGCTGTCTCTCAGGCGGTGCAGATTCCTGTGATTGCTTCCGGTGGCGCCGGCGGCGCGAAGGATTTTGTCGAGGTCTTCCGCTCAGGCCAGGCTGATGCAGCGCTGGCGGCTTCCATTTTTCACTTTGGATTAAGCTCGTTTTCCGATCTCAAACAGCAGCTGCAGTCCGAACAAATTGCCGTGAGGTTCCCGTGCTGATTCCTTCAATTGACTTGATGGGCGGAAAGATCGTCCAGCTGGAACAGGGCCGCAAAAAGAAACTCGAGTTCGATAATTTCGAGGAATGGATTGACCGCTTCGCCAGTTTCCCTCTTGTGCAACTCATTGATCTCGACGCGGCGATCGGCACCGGTGACAACCGCGTATTGCTCAAAACTTTTCTCGACCGACTGCCGTGCCAGGTTGGCGGCGGCATTCGCTCTATCGAAATAGCCCGGACGATTTTAGATTTAGGCGCGCGGCGCGTGATTTTAGGATCGAGCCTGATTAAAGACGGCCTGATCAATACTGCGTTCGCCAAAGAAATTGCCGACGCCGTTGGTGCAGACAAGCTTGTATTCGGTATTGACGCCAAAGGCGGACAGATCGCCATTCGAGGCTGGCGAGAGACTGCTCCCATGACTCCACTGCAAATGATTCACGAACTCGGTTCTTACTGCCACGGCTTTCTCTACACGCACATTGACCACGAAGGTCTGATGAAGGGGATACCCATGGACATCGTCCGCGGCCTGCGCGCGGCGACTTCAAAGCAAATCATCGCTGCCGGGGGGATTTCCTCAAACGAAGAGATTGAACAGCTCCACGCGATGAATGTGGATGCTGTAGTGGGGATGGCGCTTTATTTGGGTAAATTGAACCTTACAGCGCTTTCTGGCTCAGCATAGTTCACCCCACCACCTTAAACGGCCGCATCATTTCATTGTCTTCGTGCTCCAAGATATGGCAGTGCCACACAAATAAAAATTCCTGCCCCGGAGAGACATGCGTTCCCGGCGGCAAGTCGAATTTTTGAATTACTCGTGTCACATAACCCGGATAAGCTTTCACAGTATCTTTCCATGCGGGCCGCTCGTTTCTCTCGGGAGCCATTGCCCGGCCGGTGTAAATGACCTTTCCACTCTGCAAGTATGTTTGCACGTCAAACGGCTGGCGATTCAAAACCTGAAACTGCACCAGATGCGCGTGAATCGGATGCACATCGCCGGTTGTGTTCGCGAACGACCATATCTCCGTCGAGCCGGCTTTGGGGTCTTCGGTGATGGGATCGCACCAACGCTTGCCATCGAGCAATCCAATCATCGTATAGCCATCAGATGGGCGGTCCTGCTCAACGAGCGATAGCACTCTTTCTTTGGCCGCCAGATCAGGATCGAGCGGCGTCCACGCCACAAGCTGATCGGGAACGGAACTTGTATCTTTGCTGGAAAGCGGCTTGGTGACCTTAAACAGCATCACTTCAGGCGCGGCCACTTCACCACCACGCGTGTAAGGCGCAGGAGCGTCGTTGGTCATCACAAAGTTTTGGCCTTTGTAATCGCTGAAATCAATCACGACATCGAATCGCTCCGCCGGGGACGCGATCAGATAATGCAGAGTGATGGGCGCAGGCAGCAGGCCGCCATCGCTTCCAATCTGAATGAATGGCGGCGCATCGGCTACCTCCCCGCTCGGCTTTCCATTTTGATCTGCAGGGATTAAAGACAAATGATAGAAGCGCGCATTTGATGCATTCAGAATACGGAAGCGATATTTGCGCGGCTCAACTTCCAAATATGGTTTTGCTTTGCCATTCACGCAAACGGTGTTGCCAAAGAACTCCTGCATCCATACTGGATGCGTTCCGTTCGGCGCAGGCGGATATAACAACGATCCATCTCCGGCAAAACTGCGGTCCTGGATCATCAACGGAATTTCAAATTGTCCGCCCGGAAAATTCAACGCGTCTTCTTCGTCATCCCGGACCAAATAGAATCCGGCCAGTCCCGCAATCATGTTCAACCGCGTAATCCCCATCGCGTGATCGTGATACCAGAGTGTGGTTGCCTGTTGACTGTTGGGATATTCGCAAGTATTTCCGTGATACGAAGAACCAGCTCTTCCATCCGAGGTGAACCAGGCTTCGGGATAACCATCGCTCTCCGGCAAAGTTTGCGCGCCGTGTAAATGCGGTACAGCGCGCACCTGCGGCACATTGATTTCCGCGCCGTGCAGGCTGTAATCAATGGGTAGAAAATGTTTGGTCGGCAGCTGATTGTTCCACTTTACCTTCAGCGGTTGGTTCCGTCTTACCTCAATCGTCGGCCCCGGCCACGAGCCGTTGTAGCTCCATACGTTCGTTAGCGGCAGATCACGATGAACTTTCTGCTGAGTTGCCGCCATCCGCATGTGAACGACGTCCCCGGCCGCAGGGCGAATCACGCCAGGGATCGGCAGAGGATCTACGAAACTTGCCAGCTCGATTCTTTGCGCGAGAGGCATTGCGGCGACTGCAACCGCGGAATTTTGCGGAGGCATGGCCACGCCCGCCATGTTTTGTGCGAAAGCAGGTATTTTGGTCGAAAGAAACCCCGCACTTACCCCGCAGGCCATTTGCAGCCACTTACGACGATTGATCACTGCAACTCCAGACTCTTGAATTTATCTTTCGCAACTTGCCACAGCTATCGCGCGGCTTTTGCCAGTTGCTGCTGATCTCCATGCACGCGAGTCGCAGTCCACGGATGGTCCGGCAGCACAATCTCGCCGCCATGTCCCAGATAAGCGCCGCTGGTGCCTACGTTCTGCGCTTGCGAAGTTCCCTGGATGGAATCGCCTTTCACTGAGCCTGTGAACAGAATCGAGTACGGTTTTGGCCCGCGAAAATTCACAAGGAATGAAATCTCCTTGCCTTCGATCGTTCCGGAAAGCTGCGTGGCGCCCGATGCACGTAGCAACTCCCCGGTCAGTTTGGCTCCATGTTGTTTCAATATCAATACGACGGGCTCCGAGCCTAAGCGTCCCGTCCAGGAGGCCTGCCATCTCCCTTGCACATGAACGGGATTTTCTGCTGCGCAAAGAGAAACACCGACACTCAGTAAAATTACGAGAGCTATAACGCGAATGCGCCGATTCACAAATCCTCCTCAGAAATAAAGCTTTGCTGAACGCGCGTCAGCCGGATGGAGCCAATACTCCATCCGGCAAATGACGCTTCCTTCTAACTGAATCCGCCTCAGAAGTGGAACGTATCGAACAAGTCGTCCAGTGCAGGACTATTGGTCGGCACGTACGGATTGCCGGCTTTCACTTTGGGGTTCGGGTAGTTGTCTCGGCTGCGGGCCGTCAATGGCTTCAGGTTCCAGTTCCGCTCGATAAACTTGATGATCGAAACATGGTCCGCATAGCTATGGTTGATGTGGCCGCCCGTGGAATAAGGCGAAATTACCAGTAGCGGAATGCGCGTTCCATCGCCGAAGAAGTCCAACGGCTGAACATAACCGGAGTCGTAGTAGCCGCCACCCTCATCGAAGGTCACGAAGATTGCCGTGTTCTTCCAGAGTTTGGGATGCGCCTGCACCTGGTCCACAATCTTCTTCACAAAGCCTTCGAACAAGTCGAGCTTGGAAGAAGCCGGGTGTCCGTCGAGGAATCCGCTCGGCTTTACGATGGAAACCGCGGGGAGCGTGTTGGTGTCAATCGCCTCATACAGAGAAGAGGTGTCCTGAATGTGGGCCTGACGTTGTGCCGGGTTCGTCATGATGTCCGTCGCATACTGGAACGGATTGCAGATGTTGCAATATGCGTCGTACGGATTCGCGCCGGTTGGATCGGTCACGTACAGGTTCCAGCCTTCGCCGTAGTAGGTGTACGAAATACTCTTCTCATCCAGTGCGTCACCAATGTGACGAACCGACGTGGGAGGAATCGTAAAAGGCGAGAACTGGCTGGTAAGCGTGCCATCGCCGTTGAAACCGGGATTATAGTTGTTCAGGATGTAGTAGTGACCCGCGTCGCAGTTGGCTTTGATGGGCCGCTTCAGAGACTCCAGGTAGTTCACCACCGGAGCCACGCCCGGCTGGCTCAGATCGGCGCAATCACTGTAGCTGCCGCCGGAGTAGCCGTCCTGGTCGTAGTAGTTGTTGGATCCCATCTGCGGATTCGGGTTTTCAATCTGGTTGGTTGGAGGCGTCAGCGCCTTGCCGTTTCCATCGCTGTACCAGATATCATCCGCGAAGCCGAACATAATGTGGTTCGCGCCAGTTCCACCCATCACCGATTGATGGAAGTTATCGCTCAACGTGTACTCATCCGCCCACTCCTTCATTAACGGAGCGTCGCCTTTTTGCACGTTGTAGAAGGCCATCGCGGTGGAACCTTCTCCGGTTGAGGCATCGTTGAAGCCGGCAGGCTGAGCGTTGCCATTGTTGCCCGCGCCAATGCTTACCTCGACCCAGGGAAACAAATCAGCCAGGCAGCCGCTGGGATTTGCTTTGGTGGAATAGTCCGCGCTGCAGTCGAGTTGTTGCCACATCTGATAGAAGCGGTGCACCGGACTCGAAGCGTAGTCGTCATATTTTTCCGAAGGAGTCAGCTGAAACGCGCCTTCGCCGAGGTTATTCACGTTTGCAATGCGCGTATCTACAGAACCGGGAGCAATTCCGGTTGCGCCCGTGGTAAGAATTTCATAGTCGCCATTCGGAAGATCAGGTTCCGCGAGTTTGGCAACTTTTTTGGTTTTAAATGGAGCCGGTGAGGTATCGCTGGCTTTCTGTGGTCCATTGCTGATCGGCGGAGGAATATTGGGATAAATACTCTTTCCCTGCGGGCTCACCGAAAATTCACCGTTTGTATCTACCGCGCTGAACTGTGCTGAGAGAGAGTAATTCGGGCCACGATTGCCGTTCGCCTTAACAATGCCCTCGGAAAGCAGATTGAAAACCTTCTCTCCACTTTTTGGCTTATAGGTGGCGTAAACATGGTCAAAACTGCGATTTTCTCCAATGATCACGATAACGTGTTTAATAGGGCTGGTGGTTGGAATCGAGTTGGGGTCGGTTTGAGCGGAGAGACCTGGGGGCAACATCAGATTGAAAACCGTCGAGAGCAGTGCAGCGCTGCAGCCCAGGTATCGGCAGAGCTCTCGTGAGTACGCGGCAAATTTCATGGACATCCTCCAGTTGCCGAAGTGAAAATCTTCGGCATTCGCAACCAGATACAAGCTGCGGCAGTTGTATTAACTGCGATTGAATTGCCCATGAATGTTTTATGAATTAATCTCCACAAAGGAAATGAATCGAGACAGGCAGTAATTCTCACGTGGCTCGGAGAGTTTAGATTCCACTTCGAAGGAAAAATATTGTGATTGAAAATGAGCAATACGCACCGGGCTGGCCGGGCATTGAGCCGCGCTGGACTTCCTCTGCTAAATCAGGAATCGGAACAGCGCTGAATCTTCACAGTCGCGTCTGGTTCACGTTGAGCCATGGCATCCTGAACGAAGTTTATTTCCCCCGCGTGGACCAGGCTTGCACTCGAGACCTGGGGCTCATCGTCACAGATGGCACTTCATATTTCTCCGAAGAAAAGCGCCACTGCACGTTTGAGAATTTGCCGATTGAGCCGGGCATCCCGGTTTACGAGCTCAAGAATACGGAGACGCAGGGCCGCTACCGCATTGAGAAGGAAGTTTTCGCCGATCCATATCGCAACGTAGTTCTTCAGAAGGTGCGTTTCGTTCCTCTCCAAGGAAAGCTTTCCGACTATCGCCTTTATGCACTGCTCGCGCCACACCTGGCGAACTTCGGCAGCGGCAACACGGGATGGGTGAGCGACTACAAAGGCATACCAATGCTGTTCGCGCAGCGCAATGAGTGCTCGCTCGCGCTCGGCTGTTCCGTGCCCTGGCTCAATCGTTCGGCGGGATTCGTCGGCACATCGGACAGTTGGCAGGACCTTTCGCAGAACTTCCAACTCACAAAGATCTATTCCCGTGCGGAAAATGGCAACATCGCGCTCACCGGAGAAATTGATTTGCAACAGTGCGGAGGCGAGTTTGTTCTCGCTCTTGGCTTTGGCGGAATCTGGTCAGAAGCCGGGCAGCAGGTGCGTTCGAGCCTTTTCGAACCTTACCAGGACCTTCGCGCGCAATATGTGCGCCATTGGAAGCACTGGCAGGAAGGTCTGATGAAGCTCGATCAGCCGCCGCGCGAGCGCGATTTATATCGCACAAGCGTTGCTGTGTTGCGCGCTCATGAATCCAAAGATTTTCTCGGCGGCGTGATCGCGAGCCTTTCTATCCCCTGGGGCTTTAACAAAGGGGACGAGGACCTCGGTGGCTACCATCTCATTTGGCCGCGCGATCTCGTGGAGACCGCTAGTGGGTTTCTTGCCGCAGGGGCACAGTCCGATGCCGTGCGCGTGCTTCATTATCTGGAATCCACCCAAGAAGCTGATGGCCATTGGGCACAGAATATGTGGATTGACGGGCGCCCTTACTGGCAGGGCCTGCAGATGGACGAAGCCGCATTTCCGATCCTGCTTGTGGATGCTCTACGGCGCAACGCCAACGGGAACAGCGCTCTAGGGGATTTGAAACGCTGGTGGCCGCTGGTGAAAAATGCCGCAGGATTTCTAGTGAAGAACGGCCCCGTGACTCAGCAAGACCGCTGGGAAGAGGATGCGGGATATTCTCCCTTCACGCTTGCCGTGGAAGTTTCCGCATTGCTTGCCGGCGCAGACATCGCTGACCTGGTCGGCGAGAAGGCGATCGCCAAGTTCCTGCAGGAAATCGCCGATTGCTGGAATGACAATATTGAGCGATGGACCTATGCGACAAACAGTGATCTCGCGCGTCAACTTCATGTGGATGGCTATTACGTCCGCATTGCGCCGCCGGAGAGTGACTGTGCATCTTCGCCGCTGGAAGGTTTTGTCCCCATCAAAAACCGCCCGGCGGGGCAGAGTGAAGAGCCGGCTTCCCATCTCATCAGCCCTGACGCTCTTGCGCTGGTCCGCTTTGGCCTTAGGGCGCCTGACGATCCCCGCATCCTAAATACGGTAAAAGCGATTGATGCACTGCTCCGTGTCAAACTTCCTCAGGGCTATTGCTGGTACCGCTACAACGATGACGGCTACGGCGAGCACGCCGATGGATCGCCGTTCGACGGCACGGGCATCGGCCGCGCCTGGCCGCTGCTGGCGGGGGAGCGTGCGCATTATGAACTGGCCGCTGGACGTCCGGAAAAGGCTGAGGAGTTGCTGCGCGTCATGGAGTTTTCCACCGAAGGCGGCCGCCTGATTCCTGAACAAGCATGGGACGCGGCAGACATTCCTGCGTTTGAACTCTTTGCCGGAAAGCCGACAGGATCCGCCTGTCCCCTGGTGTGGGCGCACTCCGAGTACATCAAGCTCCGGCGTTCTCTCCACGATGGCAAGATTTTCGACCAGCCGCCGCAGACCGTACAGCGCTATCAAGTGGAGAAACAAGTCGCTGCAAACTTTTTGTGGAGCTTTAACAACAAGTGCCGCTCCATGCCCAAAGGCAAGAAACTACGCATTATGGCGTTGGCGCCCTGCCAAGTGCATTGGAGCTTTGACAACTGGAAAACGACCCACGACGCATCCAGCCTCAATACCGGTTTAGGCATCTACACAACAGATGTCCCTGCCGAAGCGCTGAAGGCGGGCGATCAAATCGTCTTCACCTTTTTTTGGCAGGAAGTTCAGAAATGGGAGGGAACAAATTTTTCCGTCGTGATTGAAAACGGCGGATAATGGAGGTGAGAGTTCTGCAATGGCTGTACGTGCTGCGAAAGAAGCGGTTGCCTTCCAGATTTTGAATTTCCTGCAAGAGCTTCTATCCGATTACCATCCGCGCGACTTTGCGATTGAACTTTGGGACGGCACGCAGTGGCAACCCGAAGCAAATCAATTCCGCCGCTTCACATGGAAAATTAATTCCTCGGGTGCTGTCCGCGCGGCATTTACCTCCGCCAGCCAGTTGGCCCTCGCTGAAGCATACATTTGCAACGACTTCGACATTGACGGCGATATCGAAAGCATTTTCCCTCTCGCGGACTATCTTTCAAACCTGGGCAGCGCGCGCAAGCTCCATCTGGCAGCACTTCTTTTGACGCTTCCCTCTGGCCCAACTCGTCCGCGCACAACCCGCGCCGCGGTACTCCACGGCAAAGCACGCACCAAAAGCCGTGATCGCCAGACAATTAAATATCACTACGACGTCTCTAATGATTTTTACCGCCTCTGGCTCGATCCCAACATGGTGTACTCTTGCGCTTACTTCAAGGATGCACACGACGATCTCGCCACCGCGCAACTCCAAAAGCTCGACTACATTTGCCGCAAGCTTCGCCTCAAGCCCGGCGAACGGCTTCTCGATATCGGCTGCGGATGGGGAGGGCTGATTCTTCATGCAGCGCGGCACTATGGAGTCCAGGCGCTAGGAATCACGCTAAGCGACCAGCAATTTGGGCTAGCGAATGAACGCATCCAGCAAGAAAACCTGTCAGATCGCTGCGAAGTCAAGCTCATTGATTATCGCGAACTCAATGAGCCTGAATCATTCGACAAAATATCGAGTGTAGGAATGGTGGAACACGTTGGCGAGCGCAACCTTGAAGAATATTTCCGCTGCGCTTACCGCCTGCTTCGTCCCAAGGGCGTGTTTTTTAATCATGGCATCGGAATCCCAAAAAATTATCCCAAACCCGAAGGACCCACCTTCGCGGATCTCTACGTTTTTCCTGACGGCGAACTTGTTCCCATCGGCAGAATGACTCGCGCCGCCGAAAGTGCCGGTTTTGAAGTACGCGATGTGGAGAACCTGCGCGAGCACTACGCCCGCACACTTCATCACTGGGTGCACCGCATGACGGAGCGTTCTCGCGAGGCCCTGCAAGTCGTGGACGAAACCACCTACCGCATTTGGCGTCTGCACATGGCCGGCTCAGCATATTACTTTGAAAGTGGCCGGCTCAATCTCTATCAGACTCTCCTGGCGAAATCCCAAAGCGGAGCTTCCCACTGGCCCCTGACCCGCGCAGACTGGTACGCATAGCGTTACGCTGCGCTCGCAGGTCCGCTCGAAGGATGCTTCATCCCGCCGGGCATGCGTCTTTTATCTCGACGCAAGAGCGTCGTTGGCGCTGAGCAGGCGAAAAAATATAAAAGTGTGCAGCTAACTGCGGTTGAAACCCAAGGCCGGAGCGGTTCTGGTCGTTGTAATAGCTCGGCAACAGACGTATAACAAGCACATAACGATAATCGGTAGCAGCAGACTTGTAAAAAAAGGTGCGGGCCATCCCTGTTCCAACCTTGTTGCCGGGAAAAACAGATGCACGATCGCAAGGCCCAGGCAAGCGATCCACTGCCAGCAAAGGCTTAGCAGCGCAATTCCCAAAACAGTTTTCTGCCAATACTTCTTTGGCCTGAGCGCCTTTCTATGTTGTATGAGGAACAAATACGCTGGGAACAGCAGCAGTTGGTTGTAGGGAGCAAAAATGGGATCCAGGGCCACCGTCGCCGCGAGTACAAAACAAGCGGCAAAGCAGAACGCAAAACTTTTTTCACTTTCGCGCCGCAGATGCCAGCAGATGATTCCCGTAATCAGCACTAGCACAATATTCCCGGCCATTCCCAACGCTGTTCCAAAAAGCGCTTCGAGGGCGTTCGCGCCTCCGGTATATTTGCGGTAGGCAATCACCGCTCGACAAAATTCCACGAGCCAACCCGGCAATACGAATTGTGCGGAAGCAACAAGCACTGCCATGCTACCCAGAAAACCCAATAACAATCGTTTGCGCTCACGCCAATCGCTGACCGCCCACAACCCAAACCACAGGGCGATTGGAATTCCCAATTGCGGCTTGATGGTTGCAAGCGCCAACGCCACTCCCGCGATCACAAACTTTCGCCGGACCGTCAAAACGAACGCCAGCGCAAGAAGCCCAGCAACAACTACGGTCAACTGCCGCAATGCAAGAGCCTGAATCGCCGGAAAATTCCCCAGACCGAGAGCAATGGCCGTAAAAAGCGTCAACCCGCGTGCTTGCCACTGCAATGCCTTGAACCACAAAATTACGGTGCCCGTGATTACGCCAACGAAAAGCCAATAAAACACCGTCTGCACCACGGAAAATGGTAGAAACACCGTCGGCACAAGCAGAAACACGATGTACAGCGGATACGCGAATCCCACTTCGTCCTTGGGATCGTAAGGATTACGTTCATCCAGGGGACGCCCATAATAACCCGCTTGAATTTCCCGCGTAACTTCGGGGCCATACGGGTCCCTTCCATTCCGTAACAATTCGCGCGCGCCCAGCCACCTGGGATAAAGATCCGAAAGATTGCCCCTCGGCACGCCATGTGCTACCGCGTAAGATTTTTGCATAGGAACCAGTACATACTGCGCATAACACCACATGCCGCCGGCAACTGCCAACGCGCCGGCAAACCCCAGGATTGAATTTCTTGACAAGGCTTTCTCGAGTGCTACATGTTACAACTATTAGTACTCCCTATGCGCACGCGGGCGTTGATCTCCACCTTGATTGGAGCGGTTAGTGGATTCTATTGCTGGTTTCTGCTTTCTCGCCTTCATTTAGGAGCTGCGGATTTTGATTCAGCTATTCGGGCCGCGCGCGCCTTGCTCGCACATCAAAATCCCTATAGCGCGAAACTACAGCTCTATCCGGTTCCCGCGGCCTTTTTCGGCTTTCCTTTCGTCGCGTTCCCTCCTCCAGTGTCGGCTGCTGTCTTTTATGGCACCAGCTCCGCATTGCTCGCTTTCGGCCTTACGCGCTTCGGTTACACGCGTCTGTTGATTTTTCTGGCCTATCCCTACTGGGCGGGATTGTTGACTGCGCAATGGTCCCCGCTCCTAATGGCGGGTGCACTTTTTCCTTTGGCAATGTTCGCGGTTTTGGCCAAGCCTCAGATTGGTTTGCCAATGTTGTTATCGCATCCCAGCAAAAAGGGCGGCGCAGTATGTCTCCTCGCCGCGATACTTAGTTTTATTGTTATGCCGGCGTGGCCAAAATATTGGTTTGCGCAACTTGGCCGCTACGACCACTTTTTCCCTATTTTGATATTTCCGGGCTTCCTGCTGGTTCTTACTCTGTCGAGATACCGCGATCCTGATTCCCTTCTTTTATTCTTCATGGCATGCACCCCGCAGCGCTGGTTCTATGACGCCTTCGTCCTCTGGCTACTGCCAAAATCGCGGCGCGAGATACTCTCCACGGTTATCATCAGCTGGGGCGCAGGAATTTGGCGGTGGTACCATACTCCGCGCACCTTTCATCAGGTAGGCTTGTGGACCGTCCTGTTTTTGTACTTACCCATGCTGGTAGTTATACTTCTGCGCATCCGAGGTGGCAGGTCATTGCCTGTTCCTGCAAGCACAGGCCACATCCTTTGACAGCGATGAAACGGCAAATTAATTGTGGATTTCGAAACGGAAATTAGCGTTTGAATATCCTACGATGGGCGGCGAGAAACTTTCACTATTACGCCACAATCCTGCTGGCGCTGGCGCTTCTCCCACTGTTGCGCCTTAGTCATATCCCCTTTCGCTACGACATGAAGTTGTTTGGCCTTGCATATCTTTTGGTAGGCTTGGAATCGGTTTTTTTCGCGTCACTTCTTTATCTTGTGTTGGTACCCGGCCAACTTATGCAATCATTTATCGGGAACCTGGAGCGTCATCGCGTTCGTATCGTGATGCTCGTCCTCTATTTCATAGTACTACTATGGACTATTCCGATCCTGAAGGTGATGTTTGTAATGGTCGCCACCGCCGCATTCCTTGAGATTGTAGAATCGAATAAATCCCCTGATTCCAGGAGGAAAGCGTTCCGACTCATTGGGCCATGTGTCTATCTCTTCATTGGGTTGCTTTTAATCTCTTCTTACAATGACATTATTCTTTCGCTCCGCCGGTACGTGGACTACGATCTCGTTTTTTACAATATGGATAGATGGCTCTTGCGGGGCGGGTCAATTTCTCTGGTATCGCATTGGGCAATCAGGACGTTTTCTCTCTCGTTCTTTTCCTTTCTGGAATTTGTCTACTACAGCCTCTTCCCCATCATTGGCGTTGGTCTTATTTACAGCTCGATCGGTTACGATCCGCAACGTGGGATGCGGTTTGTAGGGACAATCCTTACCGGTTATTACATAACTCTTGCAATTTTTTATTTTTGGCCAAGCCTGGGGCCTTACTACTTGTGCCGCAATCACTTTTCGTTGTTCCCTCACCAGTTTGAAACCTACACCGTCGAAAAACAGGTCGTGCAGGGCGCATTGGCGCGATGGAGCGGCGCCCCGTTAAAGGTAATTTCTTTCGAGTACTACATCGCCTTTCCCAGCATGCATATCGCCGAATCCTTAATTGTGTTGTGGTTCCTTCGGCGATGGAAGCGCGCATTTGTGCTTTTGACGATCTATAACGTGTTGGTTTCCGTTGCGATAGTTTTTTTGGAGTGGCACTATCTCGTGGATGTTCTTGCGGGCATAGTGGTGGCGGCAATTGCCATTGCAACTGCGGACCTGTGCTCGCAAGATTTCGGCAATCAACAACAGCGACTTACCACGTCGATCGCTGCTGCTGAAAGATGAATCGTATCGTGTCAAAATTCCTGCAAACGCGCGCCGCGCTCGTCTTCATCCTTGCCCTTGGCCTATTCGCCATGGCCGCACGCGCCGTCACTGATCCAGATGCCTGGTGGCACCTGCGCACGGGCCAACTAATCCTGCAGACACATCATATTTTCCGGACTGATCCCTACTCATTTACCCGAGCCGGACAGACGTGGATTAACCACGAGTGGCTTTCCCAGGTATTGATGTTCAGCATTTATCGCTGGCTGGGTTATGCCGGGCTCATAGTGGGATTTGCGGCGGTTGTGGCCATCGCGTTCTTCATTGTTTTTCTGCGCTGCGAAGCACGGCCTTACTTCGCCGCTCTCTTCACCGTTTGGGGCGCGGCGGCCTCCGCTTCCACCTGGGGGGTGCGCCCGCAGATGCTTTCCCTGCTCCTCGCGAGCATCTTTCTTCTGGTGCTTGAGCGTTCGTCGCGACGGCCGCGCCTGCTCTGGTGGCTACCCCCGCTCATACTTCTTTGGGTCAACCTTCACGCCGGATACGCTCTGGGTATTGGTCTTATCGGACTATTTATCTGCGGCGAGATTCTGAATCTCGTCTTCGGATCCGAAAGCTGGGAAAGCATCTACTCGCGCCTTAAGCAGCTCAGCTTGGCGCTGCTCGTCTGCGTCGCGGTTGTGCCACTCAATCCAAATGGCGCGCGCATGTATATCTATCCCTGGCAGACGCTCTCTTCGAGCGCCATGCAGCTGTACATCCAGGAATGGGCTTCGCCGAACTTTCATCAGGCGATGTATCTTCCTTTTCTGCTGATGGTCCTTGCACTGCTCGCTGCACTGGCTTACTCGCCAAGGCACCTGCGCCCGCACGATCTTCTTCTGCTGGCCGTGACTCTGTACGCGGCTTTGCGCTCCGTGCGACATATTCCAATTTTCATGCTGGTGGCCGCGCCCATCTTAAGCAGGCTCATTCACAGCATTCTTCAACAACGGCCGCAGAAGAAAAAAGAAGACACGCATTCGCCCGCAAAACTCGCCTTCAACGCTGTTCTACTAGTTGGCATTGCGCTGTTTGCTTTTTGGCGGGTGAATTTCATTGTCCGCAGCCAGCCCGCGACGGAAGCGCGCGACTTTCCGGTCGCGGCAGTATCTTTTCTAGTCACAAACTTTCCTCCCGCGCCTTTATTGAACCACTACAACTGGGGAGGATATTTCATCTGGAAGTTGTATCCAAAATATCGTGTTTTCGTGGACGGACGCGCTGACCTGTATGGCGACACCTTTCTAAACCGCCTTGCCGACATCTACTACATCCGCCACAACTGGGAAGATGAATTTGCCGCGACAAAAGTTTGTAGCGTCATGCTTCCTCCAGACGCTCCGCTCATTTCCGCGCTTCGCGAGCGGCCTGCTTGGAAAGTCATTTACTCCGACAAACAAGCTGTTGTACTGACACGTACGGCGAATTGTTCTCCAGCCTCCCCAGCCTATTAACCTTCCGTACACTAAGTAGTTCCCCCTATATCGCAGGGCTCTTCTCTTCCGTAATCTCGCCCTCCCACGCCCAAAATGAGATATTCACCGACAACGTTTCACTATTTGCCCACTTCATCATTTGCATTTAAGCAAGATCGCGTTAGCGTGTTCGGCAATTCTCGTTGGGGTTTGCAATGCCAAAATATACTCTCCCGGCGCTATGCGCCATGTTGTTGTCGCTCCTCGTGTTATCAGGATGCGCTGGCGTTGTTGGAGCGCAGCCATCAACTTCCGCGGCCACCACTACCACCACGACCACGCCGCCGCCGAGCCCTTCCCAGCCTTCTCAGCCCTCCAGCGCCAACAGCTTCAACAATATTCAAACTAGTTCATGGTGGAACGGCTACGCGCTTTTGCCACCCAGCTATGGCATCTGCGATTCTTGCCAGCCAACCGACGCGACCGTTTCCTGGGGCACCGAACAAAATATCGCGTCGCCCTCCATGAGCGGCAATGCCATGCGCTTTGACATTGGCGGCTCCACGCCTTTCGCGGACATTCTGTGGAACGTAAAATTCACAACAAAGCTGAAGGACCAGAAGTCCGTTCCCCAATATCACCAATTCACCTACGACGTTTACTTCTACGGCGAAAATCTGGAAGCTTCACAGGCCCTGGAATTTGACATTAACCAGTTTATTAATAATCAATCATTTATCTGGGGACATGAATGCCGCATTGCCAGCGGCCACGAGTGGGACACCTGGAACAACCAGACCATGCATTGGGTAAAGAGCGGCATTCCCTGCAATCCCACGAGCGGAGCATGGAACCACTTGGTCATTCAGGCCGAACGAACTTCAGACAATCAACTGCATTTTGATTCCATCACCCTGAACGGCGTCACCGGCAAGGTGGACCGATATGACACACCGACCGCCACATCCTGGTATGGCATGACGATTAACTATCAAATGGATGGCAACAGCAAGCAGCAGCCTTACTCGGTGTATCTCGACAATCTGAACTTCAGCTACCAGTAGCTCAACTTTACTTGTCTTCCCTGTTCCGCATCGCTTAACAGAAAGCAGCCGTGTAAAGCACCTTGGCGATTTCAATGGAAGGTTAGAATTCGAGATCCGCGATCGAGGACGGAATTCAAATCAGACGCAGGGGTCTCGGGCGTTCGATGCCCACCCCTCCTCATTCACCGGTAAGGAACTTGTATTGCTCGCGATTGAGCGGGACCACGCTCAATCGTCCTTGCCGCACCAGCGGCGAATCAGCAAAGCGGACCTCGGCCTTGACTTCCGCCAGCGTGATCGGAATCTTTAGGGATTTTCCAGCTTTAATTTTCACCTGCGGATTTTTTGGGTCTGGCGCCTCAACGCTCATAACACTCGCCGTGCCGACCGCGCTCTTGTGATCGCCGGTCTCGTAAATCACCAAACGGTCGCCGGGTTTCATCGCGCGCAAATTCTTCACGGCCACCGGATTCGACACTCCGTCCCATGTGGTCGTCTGGTCCTTTTGCAGATCGGCAAAAGAATATTCGGACGG
>Ga0134125_10000515_pt1 | contig 51955 bp, 42 predicted proteins | sample KB31751_FD_96464 | JGI IMG/M metagenome (GOLD analysis project Ga0134125, IMG submission 96464) | Terrestrial soil microbial communities with excess Nitrogen fertilizer from Kellogg Biological Station, Michigan, USA - KB3-175-1 | ecosystem: Environmental > Terrestrial > Soil > Unclassified ... | reverse complement strand
GCCGTCTCCTGCGGCTTGTTCCAGTAGCCTTTGAAAACCAGTGGGCCGCGGACTTCGACTTCGCCGTCGGCGGCGAGGCGGACTTCGACGCGGGGGAGCAGCTTGCCGACGGTTCCGATGCGGGCGGCCTGCGGATAGTTGAGGGCGATCACGGGCGAGGTTTCGGTGAGGCCGTAGCCTTCGAGGATGCGGATGCCGACATCGGCGAACCACCCCGCCGTGTCCATGCCCAGCGGCGCGCCGCCAACGATAAAGATTTTGACGCGGCCACCGAAGGCATCGCGGATTTTGGAGAAGACAAGCTTGTCGGCGACAGAGGGTTTGATCCCACGGGCCTTGCGTCCGGCCAGTGTGTCTTCGCGATGAGAACGCCCAACGCGCAGCGCCCAGTTGAGGATCGCTTTCTTGGCGCCGTGGGATTTGCCTTCCACGCCCTGGCGGATCTTCTCGTACACGCGCGGGACGGCGACAAAGATGGTGGGGCGGACGGCTTTCATCGCGGCGGGCAGCAGATCGAACTTTGGGCAGTATGCCAGTACCGTGCCGTCGCACATGAGCGCGTAGTCGAGATGCCGCGCGGTGACGTGCGAGAGCGGCAGAAACGAGATGCAGGAGTCGGTCGCATTCAATCCGAAGGCCACCGTCGACACGGAGAAGTTGGAGGCGAGATTGCCGTGCGTGAGCATTACGCCTTTCGGCTCCCCCGTGGTGCCGGAGGTGTAGATGATGGTGGCGAGGTCTTCGGGCTGGATGGCGCGGGCACGGGCGTCGAAGGCGGCGTCGCGCGCCTGCATCGCCGGAGCGTCCTTCAGCAGCGAACTCATCTGCGTGATGGAGGTCTTACGCCGGTCTTGTTCCCACATCTCTGCGAGATGTGGGGCACCCAGGTTCGCGGTGGGCTCGTCCATCACGACGAGGTGTTCCAGCGCGGGGAGCTCGCCCGCCGCGCGAATTTTTTCTGCCTGCTCCCAGTTCGAAACCACGGCAACCTTCGCGCCGGAGTCGCGCAGCATATAACCGATCTGTTCGGCGGTGAGCGTGAGATAGAGCGGCACGTCGACTGCCGCGAGTGCGAGCACGGCGAAGTCGATCACGGGCCACTCCCAGCGGTTCTCGCTGATGAGTGCGACACGGTCGCCTTTGCCGACGCCCCAGGCCGCGAGCGCTTCCGCCATCGCGCGCACCTGCCCGTACATCTCAGCCGAGGTGATGTCGCGCCATGCCGGTCCGCTGCGGCTCGGCGCTGGATCTGGATTTGAAGGCGCAGCTCCGTCGGGGGTGCCCCCGCCGACGTCCATCGACTTCCAGCCCACCTGCTCGCCGCGTCCGGTCACCAGCAGGAACGCGTCATTTACTGTCTTTATCTTGTCCATGCCGGCTCCTGGGATCCGAAAGGGAACTGCGGTCAGGCCACTTTAGCGGATACAGATTCGCATGCCAACCCAAGTTCCTTCTCACAATTCTGAAACAGCCGTCTCCCCCAAAAAACTGACATCTCTGCGCGTGACCTCCCAGTGGCATCTGGCCCAACCGGTTGCTGGGCTTCTGGCGACCGGTTCGCAGAGTGAAATTTCGAGTTTCGTGGTATGTCCAGCACGTAAGGAACACCGGACAACCGCTTGGCCCTAAGCCCCGCATTCCTGCCATCGGCGCTCCCCGGAAACTATTTCAATACATGAAATACCGTTTCGGCGTCCAGTTCATCTTTAGTCTCGTTTCCTTCCAGCTATATAGTTGCGCCCGGTCGCAGAGATTTATCTCCAGCGAGAGAAGAGAGTGTGCCGGCAAACAGCCGAACCAAAACAACTATGTCCTGCCGAGGCCAATATGAGATCACATTGCTTTATTCATCTTTCCATCCCCAGTGTCAATAAATCCCTTCACTTCGTCCTGCTCTTCGCCTTTCTCCTCCTGCCGTTAGGGATTCACGCACAGACGGCGGGCGAAGGCAGCATCACCGGAACGGTAACGGATTCGACGGGAGCGGCGATTCCGAATGCGACAGTCACAGCGACCAACGCGGCGACGAACGCTACGGCCACACGCACGACCACCGGTGCGGGAACCTACAACATTGCGCCGCTGCTCCCAGGCACGTACACGGTTACGGTGACCGCGAAGGGCTTCAAGAAACTTTCGCAGCAAAACCTTGACGTGGTGGCTCTTGGCCAGTTGGGTTTCAATCCGGTTCTTACACTCGGTGAGGCCACCGAAACCGTGGTCGTAACTGCGGCGCCGCCAGTCCTCGACACAACGGACGCAACGGTGGGAATGGTAGTTGAAAACACCACATATGCCGCGTTGCCGTTGCAGATGAACAACGCCCAGCGCGATCCGACCGCGTTCGCGGCGCTGGCTCCCGGCGCCCAGAACGGCACTCGCCTGCCGATCGTCGGCGGTACCAGCAACTATCTTGGCCAACTCTATCTCGACGGCATGCCGGCCGAAACCATCAACCAGCAGGGCGACAACCGGCTTGTGTCCCAGACGATGAGTGTCGACTCTGTCGACCAGTTCCAGGTGGTCACCAGCACGCCGCCGGCCGAGTATCAGGGCGCCGGCGCGGCGAACTTCACGATGAAGTCCGGCGGCAACAAGTACCACGGCCAGGTCTCGGACTTTCTTCGCAACACCGCCTTCGATACCTGGTGCTTCACCTGCAAGGCGGCCACGACGACAAGTCCTTCAGGAGCGAAGATTCCTGCCCCGAAACCGCAGGAACACCAGAACGAACTTTCCCTTACGCTGGGCGGAAGGGTTCCCTTCACCGGCAGCAGACTGTTCTTCTTCGCGGGTTATGACCGGTTCCACTCACGCCGAGGCGCGAATCCTTCTGCATATACGATCCCGTCGACCCTGATGAGGACGGGTGACTTCACGGAGCTCAATGGCGGAGTTGGATCAGGAGGCTTGACGGGAACAGGAAGCGACAATCCGGCCTTGATCTTCGATCCCACCACAAACAGTTGCGTCGGAAACGTGTGCACACGACAGCCGTTTCAGGCGGTCAAGAACGGAGTGCTGACCAACAATGTCATCCCCGAGGGCTATCTTTCACCGATCGCTCAGAAGATGCAGTCCTTGCTGCCGCCGCCGAGCAATCCATCCATCCTCATCGGCAATTACGTCGGCGGATTTCCGACTGGATTCGACAACCACAGCATCGACTACCGGGTGGACTTCGACATCAGTCCGCGGCAAAGAATATCCACCGTGGGTGCTATCGGTGCCGTTCATTATCTGCGGAATTTTGCCAATGGCATGCCGCAGCCGTATACCCAGGGCACAGTGGCAAACATCTTTCCAAAGTTTTTCGATGTTGAAGATGCGTATACCATCAACAGCCGCATGACCAACCAGTTGAAGTACGGCTTCACCCGCTTCCCGCAGCCGCAAGTGAACCAGAGCGACGGCAAGACGCAGTGGGAGGCGGCCACGATGGGCATCACCCATGTTCCGGCCGGCCAGGCAAGTACGCTTTTCCCCGGGGCGTCGTTTGGAAGCACTGGAGCGACAGGTGTAACCAAGATAAAAGGTACGGCAGAGACTGGCTGGAATAGCAGCTCCGGCGGGGCGGACTCGACGCAAAACGTCGTGCCTAGCACCTATTCGCTAGTGGATAACTTCCAGTGGGTAAAAGGCAAGCACACCATGACGTTCGGCTTCTCCTATCTATGGGAGGAAGTTAATTCTCAAATTCCCGTGGGTTATACGGGAGGGCTTTCGTTCAGCTACAACTCCAACTCGACTGCACAGTACGCGCTCGATCCAAAGACCCATCAGCCGACGGATACGCTTGATTCCAATTCGGGTCTTTCCTATGCCAGCTATCTTCTGGGCGCCGTAGGCGGCACGCCCGGAATCAGCCTGAACCCAGTAAGCGAAACCGGCGGCCGCTATCACGTAGCATCGCCTTATGCAGAGGACAGTTGGAAGGTAACGCAGAACCTGACCGTCGATATGGGGCTGCGATGGGATTATTACCAGCCGTTCCACGAGGCAAAGGACCACTGGAGCTTCCTGAACCCCAATCTGACAAACACCGTTACCGGTACGCCGGGAATGATGCAGTTTGCCGGCAACTACGGCGGAGCGGGCGTCAGTTGCAACTGCAAAACGCCCGTTCACTCGTTCTGGAAGAACTTCGGACCGAGGGTCGGCCTCAACTATGCGGTCAATAGTAAAACGGTTTTCCAGGCTGGTGGGGCACTGGTGTTCTCGCAGGCTGGCGGCGTCGGCGGCCGCGGAGGCAATGCCGGTGGCACCGGTCAGCTTGGCTTCAATATTCCGGTCAACGGAACACCCGAGTCCATCAAGGGCCCAGGGGCCGGTCCCTCCTACTATCTCAACAATGGAGCCGTCTGGAAGTCGATGGGCGTTGCCAATACCGATTTGCTGCCGGGCCTCTCCTACCCGGCTACTCCAACGATCAACATCACGGCTGCGAGCCAGACCCTGAATACAGGCAATTACGTGGATGGCTCAGGCAATTTTGTAACTGCCGGCGGAGTTTCATTCGCCGACTTTTATCTCTCAGGCCGCGCCCCTGAATTCGTCATGTGGAATGCCGGTATGCAGCGGACCCTCACCAGAAACATGACGCTCACGTTGAACTATGTAGGTGATGAATCTCACTTCCTCAACACCGGCGGCAATGTTCGCGGCTACTGGAACAATCAACTGGATCCCAAATATCTCCCGACACTAGGCAGTCTGCTGTTCGCGCCCGCGACCTCTGCCAACGTAGCCAAGGCGCAGGCGATCATGCCGGGTCTGAAGGTCCCTGCCTTTTTTGTGAATGCGGCCGATGCCGAGCCGTCGAAAGCCTCCACGTTGACACTGGCCAAGGGCCTTACGGCCTTCCCGCAATATAGCGGCGTCAGCGATACATGGGGCGCCAACTCCGGCAACTTCAGCTATCACTCCTTCCAGGTCACGCTGGCGCAGCGCATGGCCCACGGTCTCAGCTTCAACGTGAACTACACCTACTCGAAGAACATCGGCGATGACGGCAGTTTCCGCAGCGGATTCGATATTCCCGCGGCGGCGCTCTCCGGGGGAGGCCATGACTGGCATCAGGACCGAATCGATAGGTCGTGGACCGGAACCTCCGTTCCTCAGAACCTCCACGCTTTTGGCGTATGGAACCTTCCGTTCGGCAAAGGCCACATCGGCGCAAACAACTGGGCGGTGCGGACTCTGGCGGGTGGCTGGCAGCTATCCAGCATCTACACCTATCACTCCGGCTCGCCCATGGCGGTAACTTCCAACCTTTGCAATGGGGGCACAAACTTCCCAAACCAGGGAACATGTATGCCGGATGTCGCGCCGGGCGCGATCAGCGCCCGCATCAACGGGAGCTATGGGACCGGACCCAACGGGACTACCACCTGCAATCTTGGGCTAGTCGCCGGCTGCCAGCCGATCCTTTATGTTGACTACACGAAGTTCAAGAATCCCGAAACCAAAAACGGCGTCTGGCTGATCGGCAATGCGCCGCGCACGCAACCGCTGAACCTCAGAAACCCCAGTACGCAGGATTTGGACGCGGCGGTCCATCGGAGCTTCCCCCTGCCGAAAGACATTGGAACCTTTGTATTCGAAGCCGACTGCATCAACGTATGGAACAAGACGACGATGAACGGCCCTGGCACAACCTGGAACAACACAGCCACGAATGGCTTCGGCAGAATCAGCGGCGCGAGCTCTGGATCGCGCGACTGGCAGTTCGCCGGACACATCAACTTCTAGTGCTTGTGTGTAAGCCTCGCCGGCCGCCAGAGATGGCGGCCTCTTTTTTCCGGTTTCGCCTGGAATCCGATGTGGGCACAAACCCGCAAGGGGTACGACCAGAATATTTCACTGTATGAAATCTGGAACCAATTCGTGGGCCGAATTGGGCTATATACCAAAACAGCTTTTCGGCAGAATTCGGCGTTTAGTCATGTGGTTGGACCACCATCAACAATATTTCACTCATTGAAATTGCACCGCGCCTGCGAATTGGGGTGGCTCGCGTATTCGAGCGAGCACTATATTGGCGGCGATTCGGACAACTACAACTGGGACAAAAGTCCGAGAGATCCCTTTTTCCGAGGTGCGCTTTCATGAAAAATTCTTCCTTTGCCAGTGCTGCGTCAATCTGTGCTTCTTCTTTGGTTCGAAACCAATTTTCGCTATGGTTTGCCATTGTTGCGATCCTTATCGCAGCCGTTGCGGTAAACCCCGCGCAGGCACAACTGGCCGGTACGGGAGCCATCGCCGGCACAGTACAGGATCCGGCGGGCGCTGTGGTGGCGAATGCTACCGTTACGGCAACCAATATTGCGACCAATGTTGCTGTCACCCGCACAACGACGAAGTCGGGGGACTTCAATATCACTCCGCTGCTGCCGGGTACGTACACCGTGACTGTCGCGGCCTCCGGCTTTCAGGGATACAAGCAGGAGAACATCACCGTCGACGCGCTCAACACGGTGGAAGTAAACGCGCACTTGAGCGTAGGCCAGGCGAGCGAGACGGTGACGGTGAGTACGGCCCCTCCTCTGCTGCAGACGCAGGATGCGACCCTGGGCGGTGTGATGGACAACGAGATGTACTCCAATCTGCCTCTGCAGATGGGTGCAAATGGCAAGACGGACCAGCGCCGGGCCACGGATTTTGAGTACCTGATGCCGGGCGTGCAGAGCAACTACACCAATGGGGATCCGACCGACAACTCTGGAATCGTGAACGGCAGCGGCCCGTCCGGCGGCGTCTCGGAGGTCTACATTGACGGCATCAATCTGCCGGAGGCGGACGGCGTTGGCGACCCGCGCTTTACCTGGACAGCGATCGGCGTGGATTCCATCGACCAGTTCCAGGTGCAGACGGCCGGCGTCTCCTCGCAGTACAGCGGCCAGGGCGTTGAGAACTATTCGATCAAGTCGGGCGGGAATGCGTATCACGGCTCGCTTTACGAGTACAACCGCAACTCGATTCTCGATGCGTGGGCCTTCAATGCGAAGACGCCAACGCTGAACGGACAAGGTGTGATCGTGCCGGGTGGCATTAAGCCCCGCAAAGTGCAGAATGAGTTCGGCATCGTGCTGCAAGGCCCAATCATCAAGAACAAACTATTTCTCTTCGGCAACTATGGCCAGTATCGCTTCCAGCAGGGCGCCAATTACTCGTCGATGACGCTTCCGACGGCGGCCATGATCGGTTATACGCCCAGCGGTACGCCGCTGCCCTATGCGGACTTCACCGGCTATGCGGTGGCGAATAGCAAGAGTCCCGCGACCTGCACTGCTGCGACGGTTGCCGCCGGCGATCCCGGCAATGGGTGCGTGGACATCTACGATCCCGCAACCCAGACACCAGGCTGCTCCTCCTGCAGCCGAACCATATTTAGCGCGGTGAAGAACGGGGTCCCCACCGCAGACCTGATCCCGGCCAGCCGCATCTCCGCGGCGTCAGCGTACTACAACAAGTTCCTGCTGCCGTACCAACCGCTGATCAATCAAAACGCATTCACCAACAATCTGGCTTTTGGTACGCCGATCGGACTGGCGAACTGGTATTCCACCGGCAGGATCGACTACACGCAGAGCGCGCGCAACACCATCGGCCTTATCGTCGCTTTCGGGCGGCAGGCGGCCACGGGGCTGAACTCGAGCAGCGGTCTCAAGCCGCCGTTCAACGCCTCGCAAATCTATAACCCTGTCACCACTGTGGACATCGTGAAGGACACATTCACAATCAACGCGCACATGGTGAACCAGTTCGCGGCGGGGTACGGCCGGTATCAGAGCGACTCGGTGACACCAAACCGGCAGAAACAGTTTGCCGCCACTACGGCCGGCATCCTGAACATGCCCGCCGGCCAGGCTTCGGACGGTTTTCCCGGCATCAGTTGGAGCGGCAGTTTCTCAAATCCTTCCACCTGGGGCGGCTACGCGTGGAACAACAAGATCAACAACACCTACACCGTCACCGATACGCTGCAGTGGGTCCATGGCCGGCATAACTTCAACTTTGGCGGCCAGGTCGTGAAGATGGAGTTCAACTACGACAAGGTGGTCTCACCGTCCGGTCCGATGGGAATTCAGTTCTCCTCCACACAGACCTCGTACTTCACCAGCGGCAGTTCCACCACCTCCAGCGCCGGTTCGGCGGTCGCCAGTTATCTGCTGGGTGCGGCTAACTCCGGTTCCACTTCGGCCAATGTTCCGGGCCTGGGCTCACGCTGGCTCGATCCGTCCTTCTGGGTCGAAGACGACTACAAGGCCAGCAGCCGGTTGACGCTGAATCTGGGGCTGCGCCTCGATATTTACCCCTCAATCAAAGAAGCGCACAACATCTTTACCTGGCTGAACCCAAATGGCGTCAACTCAATTACCGGCAACAAAGGCACGTTGATGTTCGCAGGCCATGGGGATCCGGCACTGTATTGCAACTGCAGTTCGCCCTCGCCGATCTCCTGGAAAAACTGGAGTCCGCGTCTGGGCTTTGCCTACTCCGTCAATCCGAAGACGGTGTTGCGCGGCAGCTACAACGTAAATGTCGCGAGGGGCGACTGGACGGACGGCAGTCAGTCCGGCTCTCCGTCGACTCTGGGTGTGACTCCATCGGCCTCGGCGCCCGGCGGCATCAGCGGCGCTCCTGCGTACTACTGGGATGGCACCAACTGTGTCGGCGGCGAACTGGATGGAGTGGCCTGCGGCTGGACCGGTTCGATCGTTCCGCCTGCGCCTCCCGCCGGCGGCACAAGCCTGGCCGAGTATGGCACCACGTACACCTCCGTGCTCGGCAAGAGCGGATCGGCAACTATGACTTATTTCGATCCGTATCGCGGTAGCCGCACCCCGCAGTACCTGAATTGGACCTTTGGTATCCAGCGTCAACTTACGCACGATATGTCGCTCACTGTCAGCTATGTTGGCAGTCAGGGACATTTCGTCAAAGGCGGCTTCTCCAATCCGGCATTCACCAACAAGTTGACGACCAACTACGCAGCCCTGGCGGGATATAACCTGGTCGGTACGACGCCGACGCCCTGCGATCCGACGACATGCGGCTTCAATAAGCTCTCTACCGTGCTTGGCTCCAAGGCGACAACGTCGGCCATTTCCGCCTTCGAGACACTCGGTTTCAAGCCCCCCAACCCTTACACTTCGGCCACGTACTACGCCAGTAACAATGCATACCAATATTTTGTCGCTTATCCGCAGTTCAGCGGCGTCAGCGACACCACCAGCTTCAACGGCAATACCAACTTCCATGCGCTGGAGATTTCGTTGCGCCAGCGTTCCGCTCATGGTCTCGATATGATGCTGAACTACACCTATTCAAAGTCGATCGACGATCTGGGTGGCTTCCGGCTGAACGACAATCCTCGGCTCGACCGGTCGCTCTCGGCGACCGACCAGCCGCAGAACCTGACGGCTACGGCGGTCTATCAACTTCCGTTCGGCCGGGGTAAAGCGTTTGGCGCCAGCAACCGAGTAGTCAGTGCGCTGGCTGGCGGCTGGAAGCTGTCGGGAATCTACACCTATCACTCCGGAACGCCGCTATCGCTGAGCGCGTCGGGCTGCGGCGGCACGCCACTGGGAACCTGCATGCCTTCGATTGTCCCCGGCGTAAAGGCGCGTCAGGGTAGCTTTGGAAGCAATGTTGTGGCCAATCCGTCCGCGCCCAACTACTATGCGAAGACCTCGTATCTGAATGGCGCCGCTTTCAGCGTCAACCAGGCGGGCACTGATCCTGCCAAAGGCGGCGCGACGGCTGTGGGCAACACAGCAATCACAAGTACAGGAGTCATCCACTACGTCGGCAACGGGACCGCGCTGTATGTTCCGGGCAGCGCGCCGCGCGTCGGCGGCGACAATGTCTGGAGCATGAGCGCGTACAACGTGGATCTGGCGTTGAAGCGCACGTTCCCGGTATGGGAGAAGGTCAATCTCCAGTTTGAGGCGGACGTGGCCAATGTCACCAACCATGTCGTGTGGGGCTCGCTCAATGGTGGAGTTGCCGGATCCAGCCTGGGATACCTCGGCGTGGCGAATGCGCCGCGCGACTTCCAGTTGTCCGGCCGCTTGAACTTCTAGCCGCTTGCCGGAGCTATTCAACAATCATTCCATTGCAAAAGCGTCAGTTCCGCGGCGCAGTTTGAATGCGGTGGTATCCAGCGGCGTAGAGATATCTACTCTTCAGCGGGGTAAGGGAGTGCGTGATGAATGCACGTGTCAGGTTGAATCTTCCTGTTGCCGGATGTCCGAAAAGCCGGGTGGTCGGTCGCGTCGTTGCCCGGCTCAAGGAGCAGATTGAGCGAGGGGAGTTTCGTTCCGGCGATCAGCTGCCTCCCGAACGTGAGTTGGCACACAGACTGGGGGTGAGCCGCCCGAGTGTCCGGCGGGCCATCGCGTTTCTGTCCGCAGTGGGAGTCATCGACATCCGCCATGGCTCGGGAACCTTTGTTGCCGCCCATACGGCTTCGGCTTTTCATTTCCCCCCTCTTGTTCAGCATTCGGAGAGACACTCGAAGTCGCAAATGCGCGAGGCGCGGTTATTTCTCAGCGCAGCGATCGCGAAGCTTGCGGCCCGGCGGGTCAACGGTTCCGAGCTCTCCCAACTGGCGGAAGAGGTCATCGAAATGCATCGATCGATCGACAACCGGGACGTCTTCTGCGACCACGTCGAGCGGTTTCACCGGATACTGGAAGGCGCGGCCGGCAACGCCGTTCTTCCATCGCTGCTGCACGGAGCCACACCTGAAAGCGAATCCATACGTGAATTGGCGCGCCACGCTGGAAGCGCGCGGTCTCTGGCGGCCCTGCATCATTCACTCTATGTCGCCACGCGGAGGCATGAATGCGCACGGGCCGCCGCATTCATGGCGCAATTGCTTCGCGGTATGTATCGCGACGCCGGCCGCGTTCATAGCATCGAAGCCGGTTTGCCCTCCGTGATGTCGCCGCGTGTCCGGGGCAGAGAAGAGACACGCCTGTCGGCATAACCCGCTTCAACGCTGGCTATAGAGCAACGAGTCGCCCTCGCGGTGCGTCAACAGCGCGTCATGCGGGTAGAAGTGATCGACATTTTCGCTCGTCAGCAAGTGATGGCGAATGAATGTAGCGGCGGGCACTTGTCTCCCCTGCAGCCGGTCCAACGCCAGCCGGATGATCGACTCGCCATATTGCTCCGGAAAGTATCCGACGGCGCCTATGAGGCTGCTGCCCGGGCGGCGCAACTCACGCCGCGCTCTCAACGTGCCGTTGTGGCTGACAGCGATGCAGTCCTCCGATCGTCCGACTTCATCAAAAGCGCTGAGAGCGCCAAGACAACTGGGATCGTTTGTCGTACCGATCAGAACGCGCCGCGCGGACGTATGGCGCAGATACTTCCGAACAATTTCGAGACTGTTCTCAAACCGCCCGCGCCCGTTCATAAAGCGCACCTTGTCATCGGTGACGCCGCTCATCTTTTCGCGCAAGCCTGCGATGATTCCTGTAAGACGTGAACCGACGAGCGGTCCCGGGTTGGGCAGACCGAGCAGCAGGAGTTCATCGAAGCGCCCCTGCCATCGCGAGATGCAGGCCTGAGCGAGGGCGTGTCCGGCCAGCATGCCGGCGCGATAGTTGTTGGGACCATAGAAGAGAGCCCCGGGATGGGGAACCTCAATTGCGATGAGCGGAATTTCCGCGTCGCTGAGACGCTCCGCAACGATCGCCGCGCTCTCCTGGTTGCTCAGGAACTCGACCACAAGGTCCACCCGCTCGCGGACAAAAACGTCGGCGTTCCGTGCCGCCACGCTTGGACTGCTGCGGTTGTTCAAAAGCAGCAAGTCCACTCCGGCTTCATATGCGCTGCTGCGAATACTCTCTGAAACCATGCGGGAAAAGAGAAACTCCTCGTTGTGCTGCGCATAGCCGATGCGATAGCCCTTGCGGTGCAAAGGCCGCGAAGCCATGCAGTACGTGTTCTTATCACGTCGTTCAACAACGCCGCCTGCAACGAGCGCAGTCAGGATGCGGTAGGCGGTGGCCTTGCTGAGATCTGTTTCCGCGGAGATCCGGGCCAGGCCCAAAGTGGTGGTATGGCGCTCAAAACAGCGCAAAATGGCGCACGCCCGCAACACGGAACGGTTGCTTAGTGAAGGTTGTTCCAGAGTCCCTCTCAGTGTCGTTGCCCTGGTGCAGCCTTCTTCGGTGCGCTCGATCACCGAGTGTGGCATACCGCAATTCACTTGGCATTAATGTATTCCTGCGAAGAGACAGATGTCGACCCCACCCGGTTTTCGTTTTGAGTCCAAAGGTCCGACCTTCGAAGGCGCCGATCAGCATCGCAGATTGACTTCGCGAATGGGCACTGTGCATCGAGGCGTAGGCATCTCGAGTTCGACCAAAGCGAAATGTGCGGACAGCAGATGCTCTAGCAAGGATGCGCTGCATTTTTATGGGACTGGAAGGGTTGGAATGGTGCGCCCGGAGCGATTCGAACGCCCGACCTACTGGTTCGTAGCCAGTTGCTCTATCCAGCTGAGCTACGGGCGCACATCGAGCCAGGCGAAAAGATCGCCTCGACTGCAATGATTCAAGGATAGTGGATTTCCGAGGCCAAATCAACTTTTGAGGAGGCTCTCCATCTCCGACTCCGCCTTCAGGCTTTCCAGGTCGCGCGAGATGGTGACGACCGCCAGCGTGCGGCCATCTCGTTTGTAGCGCACCGTGCAATCGCGTTTTTCGATCTCTCCATCGATGTCGATCGTGTCCCACTTCTCGGCGTGGCCTACATAGTTGATCTGCGTATCGTAGTGCTGGCTCCAGAAGAAGGGGACCGCGTTGAACGGCTCACGCCGGCCGAGCATATTTTTCGCGGCGGTCTGGCCCTGGCGCTCGGCCACCACCCAGTGCTCTACACGGATTCGCTCGCCGCTATGCGGATCGGGCCAGCGGGCTATATCGCCTGCGGCAAAAACTTCCGGGGCGCTGGTCTGGAGATATTCGTCGACGGCGATGCCGCGATCCATCTTCAAGCCTGCCTGTTCTGCCAGGCCTATCGACGGCCGAACGCCGACACCCAGCACGATGAAATCAGCCTGCACCGTTTGGCCGCCGCTGAGTGTGACCTTGTCTCCGCTGACCCGCGCCACAGTTTCACCGAGATGGAAGCTAACACCGTGCGATTCATGGAGGCGCTGCACCATCGCACCAAGCTGATCTCCGAGCACCTTCTCCATCGGCACACGGTCCGGCGCAACCACATGCACATCAAGGCCTTTCGCACGGAGAGAGGCCGCAACTTCGAGGCCGATAAAGCTGGCGCCCACGATCAATGCCTGCCTGGCGGCCTTCGCCCTCGCCACGATCGCCTCGCTATCCGCAAAGGAGCGCAGATAGAACACCTGTGATGGCGTGCTGCCTTCGAGGGGCAACTTCACCGGTTCCGCTCCCGTGGCCAGCAGCAGCGCCCCATATTCGTGCGCCTTGCCATCTTCTGCGGTGAGAAGTTTTTCTTTCGTGTTGAGGGATATGGCGCGCGAATTGAGAATGAGAGCGATTTTGCGGTCCGCGTACCACTCGGGCGGACGCAGCGGAATCCACTCAGCGGGCGCGTTTCCCGCCAGAAAATCTTTGGAAAGGTTGGGACGATCGCAGGGTGGAGCGCTGTCGGCGCTGATCATTGTCACTGGACCGTTGTAGCCTTCGCGGCGAAGCATGTCTGCGGCGGCGAGTCCCGCGGCGCCTCCGCCGACAATTGCGATGGAGGAGGGCTGCACCGTTGGCGCGAGATTCGGAGCAGCGGCCCTGATCTTTCCTCTTACATAGACCTTTTCGCCCGCCTGTTCCACGCGCCAGCAGGGGATTGGGTCCAGTGCCGGAGCGCGCACAGCCTCGCCCGTGCGCAGGCTGAAGCAGGCGTGATGCCAGGGGCAGCGCACCTCATCATTGACCACCAAACCATCCGAGAGCGGTCCGTGATAGTGAGTGCAGTACGCACCCACGGCGAAGAACCGGTCGCCGCGCCGCAGCAGCAGAACTTCTTCTCCATCTGCGGTGCCGATCAGCTTTGCGCCGTCCGGAATGCCGGCAACGGCGATCCCATCTTTCAAGTTGGGTTTTTCAGAATCGCTCATGTTTCGTGCCCTCAGCGCACGCCGGTCATTCTACCTATGCTTCGATGCGCGATGGAGAATCCGGGAGAGGAGTCGGCGAGCAGCGACGAGAGCGAGGGCGAAACGACAAACGGACAGCACGGCATGTTTCAGCCGCGCTGTCCGCTGTGTTGGTCTGAACTGGAGAGAACCGGTGGACGGTTAGGCGACGGCGTTGGTGAGAGAGTTGCCGACCCCGTTGAAGGTATTGCCGATGTTGTTGCTCAGGCCCTTCATCGCTGCCACCGCACCGAGGCCGACAAGAGCAGCCACAAGTGCGTACTCGATGAGGTCCTGGCCAGACTCTTCGCGAATCAATTGTTTCAGCATCTGCTTCATCATTTTCAAGCTCCTTTGGGCATTTTGGGGTGAGGCTCGCCGACTCCAAGGATCACTTCGTCGATAATGCCCAACATAGCCGCGTGACGCTGTTCCTCACAATGCCGCGAACAGGGTATTACCTGTGCAAATAGATGAAAAGTAAGGAGATGATCAGCAAGGGATTGGGAGATTTTCCGGCCCTTTCCACGCTGCTTCGCTGTCAGGTACTCCCAAAAGTCCTTCGCAACACTGAAAGCTCAAAGCCAAGGGGCGGCACTGTTTGCCGCCCCGCAGGGTCCTTTCTACTTCTAGTGGAAATTTTGGGGCTGACCGACCTGAAATCTAACTAAATTGCGATTAACTTTCTCCGAAGCAGCCCGCCAATTCCCACGACTCCAGTTCCCAGCAATAGCAATGACGAAGGCTCCGGCGTCGGGCTTGGAACGCCTGGAAGGGTAGTGTCCGGGCCGGTGCCGAAGGAGAAGTTTGCAGCGGTCACGGTTGTATTGCTGGTAATGCCGGAGAGGTTCAGCGTAAACGTGGCTGGTCCGATGGTGTACGGGGTGAAGCTCTGGAAGCCGTTGTTCACATTGCCATATGTGCCTCCGTTCGCAAGCGCAGGTGCAATCATCTCTGAGGGCTGACCGCCGCCGAGGGCTTCCAACAAAATCGTATTGCCGTTGATCGTGAGAGTACCGGTGCCTCCCGGAGCCGGAGGCCCCTGTCCCACGAACCGCGAAGGCGATCCGGATGTGTATGTTACGAGGCCGCTTCCGTTCACCGTACCCAGCTGTCCGGTCGCGGTAGCCGAACTGAGGGTTCCGGGTGCGTTGCTGAGGGTGAAAGAGATGTCGCTGAGTGCCTGCCCGGAGCTACTTATCGTCGCCGCGCTCAGAGTGTTCATCAGCGTGACGCTGAGCTGGCCTGCGGAAGTGGAGAATACAGCGCTTGCGGAGAGCGGACCGTCCGACCCGCTGCCGTTGGAGGTGAACGTGATCGACGTTGCATGAGCCGCGGGTGATCCTGAAAAAGCGAGAGCGGCCAAGGCAACACAAACGGAGCTAAATACTCGATTGAACACTGGAATACCCTTTGACCCGGAATAACGTTCGTTGCGTATGCAATTTCCTGTGCGTGTGCGATCTCCAGTTGCTGCGAGTTGCGACGCTCATTTTGCCTGTCGAGTTTTCTCGCCAACGAATATACAAACAGGCAGTAGGCGGTTCAACGGCCGGAGCAGTTTGGAAACCTTTTTGCCGCTGACGCTTATGCGGCTCACTGGAAACAAAACCGTTGACGGAGTGAAAAGCAGAGGCGCGCTGTTTGCCCGCTACTTCGGCACCTCATACGCTCGCTCCGGAGCACCCAGGCCGTAAAACGCCGCGAGGTTGCGTTAGCGCCTCTGCCGAGTTTCACGCGCCGGCATCCAATTCAACTCATGCGGTCGAGGAGACATGCTCAAACGCAACCGTCGCCCGTGCCCGTTGCGTTACTCATGATCGACGTTCTCACTACCTTCCACTTCCCGGACGGAAAAGCGATCCTTCGGCATGCGCTTTCCATTCGGGACAACTTGATGAAGCTAAAGGCACGCGCGCGTGCGCTGCGCATTCCCGTGCTCTACGTCAACGACAATTTTGGCGATTGGAGAAGCGAAAAGGAGGTCTTGATCGGCCGCTGTCTCGAATCGGCAGGAGCGGAATTCGTACGCCCTCTGATCCCCGACAGCGAGGATTATTTCGTTCTGAAGCCTCTTCACTCGGCGTTTTACATGACCCCGCTGGAGGTCCTGTTGCAGCATCTCCTGGTCGAAACCCTCATCCTGACGGGCTTGACGTCGACGAACTGCTTGACGGCCACCGCTCTCGATGCCAACATGCGCGGATTCGATTTATTCGTTCCACATGATTGCTCCTGCGCACGAACACCGGAAGAGCATCGACGAGCTGTAGCTCAACTTCAGGTGAACGCGGGAGCGAAGGTCACGCGTTCCCGAGCACTACGGCTTCCGGATCTGATTCGCCGAGCGCAGTCAGCTGAGCGAGGCGCAGCCGATCGTTAAGCGTCAGTAGGACTTCGGCAGGCGACACCATACTGAGGAGCTGGAGCGATTGCGAAGAAAGAGAATTGCATCCAAGTGGGGGAACCATACGGTTCAAGGAGGGTTTGATGGCCGATCAGGAGCTCAAAGAACTATATATCGATGAACTCAAGGACTTGTTCAACGCGGAGAACCAACTCGTGAAGGCTCTTCCTAAGCTGGCGAAAGCTGCGACTTCCGAGGATCTTCGCGCAGGATTTGAAGAGCACCTCAAACAGACCCGGGGTCACGTGGAACGTTTGGACACGATCTTCAAAAGCCTGGATGAGAGCCCGAAGGGCAAGAAGTGCAAGGGTATGGAAGGGCTCGTCGAGGAAGGTTCCGAGGCGATCGAGGAATACGAAGGTTCGGTCCGGGACGCAGCACTGATCGGCGCCGCCCAGCGCGTTGAACATTATGAGATGGCGGGTTATGGAACTGTCGTTGCGCTTGCAAAGCAGCTGGGCGAGGACAAGCATGCGAACCTGCTGGAGAAGACACTGCAGGAGGAAAAAGATACCGACGCCAAACTGACTTCGTTATCGCAAACGATCAACGCGGAAGCCGCTGGACAGGACGAGGAAGAGTCCACTGCGGTGGCGAAGCCACCGAAGAAGAGCAGCAGCCGCCGCGCAGCTTGACGAATGGGGGATGCGCCTTTTCGGGTGTGGGTGCGCCGTGGTCGCCCGCGAGGCAAACATTGGGGCGGCGGTCACGATCCGCACGGCGCTTATGGTCCGCTGAGTTGATCGAATCCAACTCGGCCACTTGACGTGAGGCTGGCGGCATCTATAGGTGCAGGCACGTCTCAATTTGTCCAGGAGGAAATTGTGCAATGACCGATGTCATCAACGAAGTGGAGAAGGCATTCAGAATGTCAGAGAAAGAACAGAAGATCCGATACGCAATCGGATCGGCGGCTGCAGCGGCCGCGATTTTCGCTCCTTTGAACTACAAGTGGAAGGGCATTCTCACTACCGTTGCGGCAGAGACAATTTTGTCCGCCATCTACGGCATCTCGCCTGTCAAACGACTGCTGCACGCGTGATCGATTTCAAGAGGCCGTGGGGGCCCGAGCCGGCGCGGGTTTCCTCTCCGGCCTTTGTTGTTGAGACTCTTCACCAGGTTAAACCGAACCGATCGACTCGTCGCATTTGCGAGTGATGGAGCAGCCCTATTCCAAATGATTGCTTTGAAATCTGTCTTTCTCAACGGCGTTCTCATCGCAATCGTTGCACATGGATTCATTGGAATATCGCTGGTCTGGGACAAGATCCTGTTACAACGAAAGGGCCTCCAGAACCTCGCCTCGTATGTCTTCTGGCTGGGGGCGATCAGCGTTTTCGGTTTGCTATTGATCCCGTTTGGGTTCAAAATGCCCTCCGCGATATCCGCATGGATCGCGATGGCGGCGGGATTCTGTGATCTGCTCGCAACATGGTTCTACTATTCCGCCCTGAAGCGAGGTCAGGCGAGTGAGGAACTCGCCGCTATGGGCGGCTTCATCCCTCTGGCGACGGTCCTGCTATCTATTCCTCTGGTCGGCGTCCACATCGGGGGTTGGGCGTTCTTCGGCTTCGTGCTGATGACGCTGGGTGGTTTCGTCATGTTCCTTGCGGAGAAACTGGCGCTCTCTCGCATTCTGCCCTTGGTTGGTCTTGCCGCAGGCTTTTTTGGCCTGACTTCCGTTTTGCAGAAGCTTGTCTTCAACGACACAGGCTTCATCAGTGGATATGTGTTCTTCACCATCGGAACTTTTACAGGGTCCATGGCGTTGCTTCTGCGCCCCACCTGGCGAAGCCAGATCTTTGAGAAGTCGAAGGATGCACCGCCACGGAGCAAAGCCGGATATCTGGCCAATCGCTTTCTCGCGGGCGTCGGTTCATTTTTGGCCGTCTTCGCTGTGAGCCGCACGTCGCCCTCCATGGTGGAAGCGATCTCCGGCGTGCGGTATGTGGTGATCTTTGCCGGTGCTTACGCGATCACGCGATGGAAGCCATCTTGGTTTCGCGAAGATTTTAGCGGACGGACGCTCGTCATAAAGACGCTCGGGACCGTCCTGGTTGTGGCGGGACTTGTCCTTGCAGGCATCCATGGCGCTGCCGCGGGCGGAAGTCCGTCCTAGCGCGATGCTGTCCCACGGGCGCCGGATGGCTGAATAAGCGCGCTTCGGCTTTGAGTCGCATCTGTGGCCGCCGGCGGCTTGCTTTGTTGCGAAGGCTGCACGACCAGAATCACCCCTATCGTCACGCAGGCTACTCCCAGCCACCGCTTGCCCGTGATGTGCTCATGCAGGAGCAAGCGGGCTCCTACGGTGTCGATCACAAAACTCATCGCAGTGGCAGGCACGGCAACGCTCAGCTGTGCGACGGAAAGCAGGCCCATCAGCGAGAAGAAGGCAACTGCATAGCAGCAGATCCCCATAATCACCAGGCGGCGTGTGACGATGAACCGCACCACTCCGGCTACAGCAGAGACTCCGCCGGCGTGCAGTTCTCCCTCGGAAGACATCCCCTTCGCGCAGAGAATATCTCCGGCTGAACTGACCACGACGGTGAGCAGGATCAGGATCCACTTCACGATGTTGTTCCTTGAGGCTCTACTGACTTGGTTTCCACGGGGGTATTCGCTACCAAGGCCACGCCGACCGAAATGATCACCACGCCGATCCAGCGCTCGAGGTCGACATGCTCTGCCAATACGAACCGGCCGAGCAAGGTGGAGATGACGTAAGTAGAAGCGGTGCAGGGAATGACAAAGCTGAGGTCGGCCCAGCTGAAGAGTGAAAGCTGGGTCAGGGTATAGATCGCGGTAAGCGCCGTGCCAAGCAGAACGTATGGATCGAGCACCGTGTCCTTGATTAAAGTTCCGATCTCGTGAATGGAAAACGGAGGCAGATGGCTCATTCCAATAGCGAGCGCCAGATTCCCCAGGCTATTGCCCAGTACGGCGATGGCCAGCAAAAGCCCGGTCTTCCACACAAGTCTTGAGCGTTGCGGCGTGTCCATTGCTGCATTAGGATGCGCAACCGGATTTGTGCGAATTGCTCCCTCATTGTCTTCCAGATATAGCTCCTCTGTGGCCACGCCGGAGCGGCTCCGTGCATCCCAAAACAAAGAGATCGCGCACATACTGAGCGGCGATTGACGAGCCAATATGTCTCATGAGCACACCGAATTTGGACGGGGCCTCGCCTATCGGATACCTTGCTGCCCGAGCGACATATTGCGAAGCATGCAATTCGATTCGTTCTTCCAGAACTATCGCGGAAGCGCCTTTTCTGTTCGCACCCTCGACGGGTGGTCATGGAATTCGTCGGAACATCTCAGGCCGAGGCTGATCGCCACGTTTCGTGCGAACCACTTCCTTGATGCGGTCATCGGCAGTACGAGTGATGCGGCGCTCGGACGCACGTTCCTGGACGGCGATCTTGATATCCAGGGCGACATCTGCATCCTGCTCGCGGTTGCTCAGTACATCCTCAGCCACTCGGAAGGGCTGAATCGGAACCTCATCCGCGCGATCGGCCGCTTCTGCTTCGATTTGCATCGGCGGCTTAAGCCCGCAACCAGGGCTGCTGAACATCGGAACTGGCATTGTTGTCCCTGCCCTGTCGATCTGCCATCGCATTTCTTCGAGTCCTGGCTCGGGCCACAGCTAGGGCATGCCTGCGCTGTGCTTATGGGGCCTGAATCGGATTTCCGGGCCGCTCAAGCTGCAGGCTTGCAGCGGGCCTGCGCCTCTCTCGACCTGGACCGCGGAGAACATCTGCTCGATCTTGGCTGCGGCTGGGGCGCACTGCTATTGCACGCGGCGGAAGCCTATGGAGCCGAAGTTCAGGGCATAGCCTCCAGCGACTCCCAGGCGCAGGTTGCCGCGGACAGAATCTGCGACCGCGGCCTGCAACGATATGCCACGGTAGAATGCCGGGACATCCGCGCGCATCCCTTCTCTGCCGGATCCTTTGACAAGATTTCAGACATCGGGGTATTCGAGCAGGTCCGGTCGGTGGATCTTGCCAGCTACCTCGCATGTATCCGGCAGATGCTGGCGCCTCAAGGTTTGCTCACGCTGCATCGCATGACGCGCTCCCGCAACGCCGCCGGGTCCGCCCTTTGCTCGTTATGCCCGGACCTGGTGCTCGAACCGCTGGCTCACGACCTGCAAGTGGCGGAGGCAGCAGGGCTTGAGATCGTGAGACTTGAGTCCCTCGACCGAGAGTACGAATTTACGCTGCGCACGTGGATCGACCATCTTCGAACCAATTGGACAAACGGGACGGCCTGCGGCAACGACGAAGTTCTGCTGGAAAGGGGCCGGCGAGCCTGGCTTCTCTATTTGGTCGAGCTGACGACATATCTCGAGTCCCGGGAGCTTCAGGTGCACGGTATTACCTTACGACGGGCCTCCACCAGCAAACTGGATTGATGCCTCCTAACGCCTCAATCCGCGGAGAGCCAGCGCTGTGCGACACGGTCGAGATCTGCTCGAACCCTCCATCCTGGACCATGCGCTCGCACAGCGGAACTTGTCAGGACAGCCAACTCGTCCGATTGTCGAAGGCATCGGTAAGAGAGAGTGGCCGGGCAGAGGTTCGCCCGAGCAAGCAAAAGATAAGCTCCAGTTGGTTCGAGTCTCTGACCCATTTACCGGCACATTGCCCGACAGCAGAGCAAAAAGTGCAGCAGGATTGTCTGTGTCTGTTCATCTCATCAACCCGAGTGAGAGTTCGTTTGGAACCGCAGTCATCACACCCCGCTGGCTATTTGTCCTGGCGGCCGCAACGCCGCGGCAGTTTGGCGAACCGCACCTCGTCGACGAAACTCTGGAACAAATTGCACCCGAAACAATCCAGACAGGTGACGTGGTCGGTATCGGCATTCACACTCTTAACGCTCTGCGCGGCTATGAGGTAGGGCGCATGGCCCGTGCCCGGGGAGCATGGGTGGTGTTTGGAGGCGTCCATGCGTCGCTTTATCCAAATGAAGCTTTCGAGCTCGGCGGCGCTCACTCCGTCGTTCGCGGCGACGGCGACGTCGCATGGGGGAAAGCCGTGGAGGATTGTGCCCACAGCTGCCCCAAAGCGCTCTATGAAGGAGGCCGCCTTCCAGCCGACAGGTTTGCCGCAGCCCGGTGGGACCTGCTGCCCAAAGGCAAGTACATGTGGGGTTCGGTGCAGACCACGCGCGGCTGTCCGAAGCACTGCTCGTTCTGCTCTGTCTGGCGTACAGATGGCCAGAAGCCGCGCCTGCGTCCATCTGCTCCGGTGGTTCGCGAGATCGTCGAACTGCGTCGCCAGGGCATCCGCTTCATTACCCTTGCAGACGACAATTTCTATCCTGTCAGTCTCACCGACCTGCGCCTCGCTCGTGAGCAGAAGCATTTTGAAAGACTTGCCGCGCTGGAAGACATGCGGGAAGAAAAATTCGAACTGATGCGGCACCTCGCCAAACTGCCGGACGTGATCTTTTTTACCCAGATCACAATGGAGGCAGCCGAAGACACCGAATATCTGGATGCAATGCGTAGGGCGCATATCCATGGGGCTCTCGTGGGAGTGGAGGCAGTTACTGCCGAAGGACTGAAGGCGGTCTTTAAGGACTTCAATCTTTCCGGTGAGAATCTCGTGCGGCGTCTGAAGGTATTCCGCGAGCATGGAGTTCATATCCTCGGGTCCTTCATCTTTGGTCTCTCCACGGACCGACCGGACACGTTTTGCGCCACACAGGAGCTGGCCGAGAAAGCCGATCTGGCCTTCGCTCAATTCGTCATGCTGACCCCATTGCCCGGCACCATTGATTTCCAGCGCTGGGAAAAGGAACAGGGAGACCACGCAAGACGTGTCGCCGGCGTGCCGGTGACGCGGTATTGGCTCATTCCAGCGCATCAGCGCCCGAAAATGATGATGCCCCACCCAACGATGACCTCCGAGGAACTGCGGAGTCGTACGCAGTCAGTTTGGGATGGGTTCTACAGCTTCAAATCAATTTGGAAGCGGGCTGCAGTCACGCCGCACCTCCGTGCACGACTGGCCTTTGTATTCGTGTCCAAGCTGTACCGCCAGATGTATGCAAATACCGGCATTGCCACGGACAGCGCACGCCGCAGCAAAGCCAATAAGTGGGCCCGTTGGATCGGAGTGATTTGTCAGAGGCTGTTCCAGGCCGTGCCCATGCCGGAATTGAGAATGGTTGACTTGGATCCAGTAGCAGGAGCCGCGCAACGTTCAGAATTTAGAATCATCAATCGTTCAAGTCTCGGCTAAGAGCCTTCTCCTGCAGACCCAAACTGAGTTCCTGCTATTGCATGAAGTCTCTGCGAAAGTCGGAGACGCTAAGCTGAACGCCGTGAGTTCCATCCGATATAGGGGCATGCTCTTCCCGCTCTTATCCGACTCTGGTTTCTGCGGCGCCGGCGAACCAAATATCCTGCGCCGATCGACCGCCATGTTGCACTGCGTGACGACCATGGCGAAAGTCGTGCACGCTGGAAACGTGTCGCGGAGGTCGAGGCGCCTCGCGCTAGTTGGATTCAAAGGGAAATGGCTCCTCAGGTAGGACTCGAACCTACAACCCTTCGGTTAACAGCCGAATGCTCTGCCATTGAGCTACTGAGGAACAAGGCGCGTGTGCCGCGTCGTGAAGCTTCGCCGCACAACTGTCCAAGTTTAGCAAACCGCTTATTCAGGGTCAAAGACACATTTGTGGTAGTCCTCAAGTCCGGCGAAACGGAGTCGTCGCCATTCCTACGAGAAATATCCCCTTTCCTGCCGCAGCCCGTCACAGCGAAACGATGCTTGCGTGAAGCACGTCATCCGCCACAACGATCTTTGCCAGCGCAACCGGCAGGTCGAAGCGACGCGGCCCGGCGCTGCCTGGATTCAGGTAAAGCACGCCGTTACGTTCTTCGATAGATGGACGATGCGAATGGCCATAGATGACTGCGGCGATGCCGGCTGCATGCGGCTCGATGTCGAGGTCTTCTATCGCGTGAACAAGGTAGAAGGTTTTTCCGGCGACCTCAACGGCTTCCGTTGCAGGCAACTGCGAGCATGGGCCTGCGGTATCGACGTTGCCGCGGATCGCTGTGACCGGGGCAATGGCGCGCAACCGGTCGAGGATGGAGGCGTCGCCGACGTCTCCCGCGTGCAGGATGTGATCGACTTCAGCAAGAGCGGCGACGGCCTCAGGCCTGAGCAGTCCGTGCGTGTCGGAGATTACGCCGATGATAAAACTCATAATCCTGCGCTCAGGCGCGTGCGCGGATCGAGAACATCCCGGAGCGCATCGCCGATGAAGTTGAACGATAGTACGGCAAGCATCACGGCCGCGGCGGGAAAGACGACGACATGCGGGGCGTCAAACAGGTGAGAACGGCCATCGTTCAGCATCGAGCCCCAGCTGGGCGCCGGCGGCGGTATGCCAAGGCCGAGAAAGCTGAGTGTCGCTTCCGCGAGCACCGCGCCTGCCATGCCGATGGCGGCCTGCACCAGCACCGGCTGCACGATGTTCGGCAGGATGTGCCGCAGCAGCACGCGCAGATCGGATGCGCCGATGGCGCGCGCCGCCTCAACATATTCCCGCTCCTTCACTGCCATCACCTGCGCACGCACCAGCCGCGCGTAGCCAACCCAGCCGGAGATCGAAAGGGCCAGGATCAGATTGAACAATCCCGGGCCGAGAAAGGCGACCAGAGCGATGGCCAGCAGGATCCCGGGCAGGGCAAGAAACGCATTGGTTACATAGATATTGATGACCGTGTCCGGCCATCCGCCATAAAAGCCCGCAGCCAGACCCGCGATCAAACCAGCGCCCAAAGAAAAAAAGACGACAGAAACCGATACTGTCAGTGAGATGCGCGCGCCATAAAGTGTGCGGGAGAGGATATCGCGTCCCAGTTCGTCGGTGCCGAACCAGTGGCCGTGCCCGGGCGGAAGCAGGCGCGCGGTAAGATCCAATTGCGCCGGATCGTGCGGCGCCAGCCACGGCGCGAATGTCGCGCAAAGAACAAAGACGGTCAGCAGTACTGCTCCGGCTACAGCCAGCGGCTGCTTTGCCGCCCATGTTACCAGTGTGGAATCCGTAGGCAAAGCTTGCGTAGCGGGCGGCATCTACCCTGTTTATCATAGGAACTCGAGCGGACATCTATCTATTGAATGCGGCGCCGAGGCCGTTGAAAGGCATGTTTGCGAATCCTTGTCTATGGCCTGAACTATGCGCCTGAACTGACGGGCATCGGCAAATACACTGGCGAGATGGCCGCGTGGCTGGCCGAACGCGGCCATGAGGTTCGCGTCGTGACGGCGCCGCCTTACTATCCGGCCTGGCATATCCGCGATGACTACCAAGGCGTGTGGTATCGCACGGAGCGGGCACCCGGCCAACCGACCGTCTACCGCACTCCGTTATATGTCCCGGAAAAACCCACTGGAATCAAGCGCATCGTTCATCTGTTCTCGTTCATGCTTGGCAGCTTTCCCGTCGTGCTGCGCCAGATGTTTTGGAAGCCGCAGGTGGTATTTACCGTGGAACCGACATTCTTCTGCGCGCCTGTCACCCTGTTTGCCGCCTCCTGTGCCGGCTCGGCCAGTTGGCTTCACGTGCAGGACTTCGAAGTGGATGCAGCTTTTGAGCTTGGACTTCTGCCGGCGCAGGGGCCGATTCATGACGGCGCGCTTCGTGTCGAGAAATTCTTCATCTACGCGTTCGATCGCGTCTCAGGCATCTCCGCCCGCATGGTGGACCGTGCTTTGGCAAAAGGACTACCGCCGGAACGCGTGGTCCATTTTCCGAACTGGGTGGACGTGGAAACGATTCGCCCCCTCGATGCTCCTGCCGGCCAAAACTTGATACGGCGCGAGCTTGCAACGCGAGTGCCCGGCATCGAGAACAAGATCATCCTGCTTTACTCCGGAAACATGGGTGCCAAGCAGGGGCTGCAGGTACTCGCCCCTCTCGCCGAATCGTTCCGGGACGATCCTCAGGTGCATTTTGTCTTCTGCGGCGATGGCGCGTTTCGCAAGCGGCTCGAGGAACAGGTCGCCGATCTGCCCAACGTCACGATGCTGCCGTTGCAGCCGCTGCACCGGCTCAATGAACTGCTGAACGCCGCAGACATTCATCTTCTTCCGCAACGCGCGAGTGCGGCTGACCTCGTGATGCCATCGCGGCTCGGCGCCATGCTGGCCAGCGGCAGGCCTGTCATAGCGACCGCGCACCCCGGAACGCAAGTGGCGCAGGTGGTAGAGGGCCGCGGTCTTCCTATCCCGGCCGAAGATGCCACCGCATTGCACAGCGCGGTGCTGTTGCTGATCGAAGACCGGGAAATGCGCCTGCAATTCGGGCGCAACGCGCGCCAGTTTGCCGTAAAGCATTTGGGCAAGCAACAGGTCCTTGAACAATTTGAGCGCGATCTGACGGCCGCCGCCGGTCGCTATTGATGCGCGGAGTTCCGCCGCAGCGATCAAGTACCATAAGAAAGACTGAAGCGTCGGTCCGGCGAGGATAAAGAGGCTTGAAGAAAGCGCTGATCACGGGAGTGACCGGGCAGGATGGAGCGTATCTCGCGCAATTCCTGCTCGGCAAGGGGTATGAGGTTCACGGCATCAAACGCAGGACCTCGCTGTTCAACACCGCGCGCATCGACCATATCTACGAGGACCCGCACCTTCCGTCGCGCCAGTTCTTCCTGCACTACGGGGATATGACGGATTCCTCCTCGCTGGTCCGCATCGTGCAAAATGTTCAGCCGGACGAGATCTACAACCTTGCCGCGCAGTCGCATGTGCAGGTCTCGTTTGAAGAGCCCGAATACACCGCAAACTCCGACGCTTTGGGCGTACTTCGGCTTTTGGAGGCCATTCGCATCCTGGGCCTTGAGAAGAAGACGCGCTTCTACCAGGCAAGCACCTCCGAAATGTTCGGCCTGGTGCAGGAGACGCCGCAGCGCGAGAGCACGCCTTTCTATCCGCGCTCGCCGTACGGAGTGGCCAAGCTGTACGGCTACTGGATCGTCGTGAACTACCGCGAATCCTACGGCATGTATGCATGCAACGGCATCCTCTTCAATCATGAATCTCCATTGCGCGGCGAAACTTTCGTCACGCGCAAGATTACACGCGGCCTGGCCCGCATTAAGGCCGGCCTCCAGACGGAACTCTACCTCGGCAATCTCGGCGCGCGCCGCGACTGGGGCCATGCCCGTGACTATATCGAGATGCAGTGGATGATGCTGCAGCAGGAAAAGCCCCAGGACTACGTCATCGCCACCGGCGAGCAGTACAGCGTCCGCGAGTTTGTCCAGCGGTGCGCAAAATTGCTGGATCTCGACCTTACCTGGTCCGGATCCGGTGTCGACGAAAGGGCCGTGGACAAGAAAGGCAATGTAGTCGTCGCGGTCGATCCGCGCTATTTTCGTCCCGCCGAGGTCGAGACGCTGTTGGGCGATGCATCTAAAGCGAAGCGTGAACTGGGATGGACCCCGCGCATCAGCTTCGACGAGATGGTACGCGAGATGGTGGAGAGCGATCTTAAGGCTGCCCAGCGCGACGCACTTGTGCGGCGCCACGGTTACGATGCCTACAACGTGCGGGAGACGTAGAGCGTGGCGATCCCCCATAACGCGGCAACGACGCACCCGAACTTCATGGATCGAGACAGCCGCATCTTCATCGCCGGGCATCGCGGCCTGGTGGGTTCGGCGATCCATCGCGCCCTCGAGCGGCGCGGGTACAGCAAACTCATCACACGCTCGCGCGCCCAGCTCGATCTGCTGGATTCCCGGGCACTGGAAGACTTCTTCGCGCAGGAGCGGCCCGAGTTCGTCCTCATGGCTGCGGCCAGGGTCGGTGGAATCCTCGCCAACAATACTTATCCCGCCGACTTCATCCGCGACAACCTGATTCTGCAGACCAACGTGATCGAGGCCTCGCGCAAGGCAGGCGTGAAGCGTCTCCTCTTCCTCGGCTCCTCCTGCATCTATCCCAAACTCTGCCCGCAGCCAATCAAGGAAGAGTATTTGTTGACCGGGCCGCTGGAGCCGACCAATCGGCCCTACGCCATCGCGAAGATCGCCGGCATCGAGATGTGCTGGAGCTACAACCGCCAGTACGGTACGCGCTATCTCGCCGCCATGCCAACCAATCTCTACGGCCCAGGGGACAACTTCGATCTCGCCAACTCGCATGTGCTGCCTGCACTCATCCGCAAGACCGCCGACGCCATCGCGTCCGCTGCGCCGGAGGTCGTTGTCTGGGGCACCGGAACGCCGCGCCGTGAACTGCTTTACTCCGACGACCTTGCCGAGGCGTGTCTGTTCCTGATGAATCTCGATGAAGAGCGTTACGGCTCGCTGCTTGTGGAGGACTTTCCGCCGCTCATCAACATAGGCACTGGAGAAGATGTGACCATCCGCGAGCTCGCTGAAACCGTCGCGCGCGTACTTGGCTTCAAGGGCCGTCTGACCTTCGATACCACCAAGCCGGACGGCACTCCGCGCAAGCTGATGGATGTGTCTCGCCTGCATGCGCTGGGCTGGCGGCACACTACAGGACTCGAAGATGGCATTCGCCGGACCATTGAATCTGAAAGCGCGCGCCGCCTCTTCGGCGCCGCGATCCCATAAAAGTGACACGCAGATCATCGCATCATGCGCTGGAATCTCGGGTCTAATCAGAGCGTGGCGCTCGTGTGGCTTCCAAATCGACAACAGAAGCTCCTGCGGCTTGCTTTGTCCGCGACCTGCGGCCTGCTCTTTTGTGCGTCCGCGGTTGCCGGAGGAGCTTCGCCGGAACAGGGCAGCATCGCGGAGCAGTATCTGCTTGCGGCCGCCAACCAGGAACGCGCCGCCCGCGGCCTCCAGCCTTTGCATCGCGATGCCGCACTTGCCCATGCTGCCGCGCAACACGCACGCCAGATGGCGGAGCATGGCGGCATCTCCCACCAGTTCGCCGGCGAACCGGAGCTGACCTCGCGCGGAGCGACCGCCGGCGCCGCGTTCACGCTCATCGAAGAAAACGTCGCTGAAGCGCCCAGCGCCGGCCAGATCCACGATCTGTGGATGCATTCCGACCATCACCGCGAGAACATGTTGAATCCTTCGATCGACGCGGCCGGCATCAGCGTTGTCGAGCGAGGTGGCGAGCTGTACGCCGTCGAAGACTTCGCCAGGAGCACTCGCAGCCTGGGATACGCCGAGCAGGAGGCGGCCATCGCGGCCCTCGTTCGCCGTCAGGGCCACATCGCGATTGAGTCCGCCGGAAGCGACATTGCAGCGGCGCGCGAAACCTGCTCGCGTGACTCTGGTTACGCGGGCACACGCAAGCCCTGGTTCGTTATGCGATTCACCGCATCCAGTCTCGACCGCCTGCCGGATCAATTGAGCGCGCGCTTGGCCTCTGGCAAATACCGCCAGGCTGTTGTGGGCGCATGCGCCGGTGATGCCCGCAGCCCATTCACCTCGTACAACATCGCCGTGCTGCTGTACCCTTAAGCCCGGGCGCGTCTGCTTCACTCCGGCGCGCAGGATGAGGGAGCAGTGAGCGAGCAGAAATCTCCAGGTACGCAAAATCTCACAGGAACCGAAGAGACCGCCACGCTGGATCGCCGGCGCTTTCTTGGCGTCGCCACCGGGGCCGCACTCAGCCTGGGCAGCGCGATCGCCGAAGCTGCTCCGGCGAAGAAAAAGGCCGCTGCTGCCGCGCTACCGGAAGATCCCCACATCCCCCGTCCAAAGCCGAACATCATCCTCTATATGTCGGACCAGTGGCGCTGGGACTTCCTCGGCGCCAATGGCCTGAACGGTTCCGTCAACACGCCCAATCTGGACGCGCTCGCCGCCGAAGGCAAGAACTTCACCTGGGCCGTCACCAACCAGCCGGTGTGCGCACCCGCGCGCAGCGTGATGCTCACCAGCCGCTACGCGACGGAGACTCCCGTCTGGCACAACGGCATCGGCATGAACCAATCGCTGCCGACCATCGCCACCGAGCTGCACAAGGCCGGCTACAGCACGAACCTGGTCGGCAAGTGGCACCTCGCTCCCAACACTGAGGCCGCAGGCGGTGGCGTCGGCTTCGTCAAGCCGGAGTGGCGCGGTGGCTTTACGGACCTCTTTGAAGGCGCGAATGCGCTCGAACACACGACACACCCGTACGAGGGAACCATCTGGGACGGCGACGGCAAAGAGATCACCTATAAGGACCGATACCGCGTCGACTTCATCACCGACCGCGCGGAAAGATTTCTTCGCCAGCAGCACGACCGCCCATTCCTGCTCTTCATATCGCAGCTCGAGCCGCACCAGCAGAATGACTGGGACAACCGCATCATCGGGCCCAATGGATCAACGGACCGATACAAAAACTCCTACGTTCCCCACGACTTGCGCAACCAGCCCGGCAACTGGCAGCAGGAGCTTCCCGACTACTACGGCGCATGCGCGGCGATCGATACCTCCGTCGGCCGCGTGCGCAAGGTCCTTGAAGAGCAGAACCTCGCCGACAACACCATCTTCGTCTTTCTCTCCGACCATGGATGCCACTTCATGACCCGCAACCAGGAGTACAAGCGCAGCGTGCACAACGCATCCTCGCGCATTCCATTGCTCATTCATGGTCCAGGCTTTGAAGGCGCGCAACGCATTGACCAGATGGTCGGCATCATCGATCTCACGCCTACACTGCTCAACGCCGCAGGTGTCGAAGTTCCCGCATCGATGAAGGGCCGCAACTTCCTGCCGCTGGTCACGGACGAGAAGGCGCGCGCCACCTGGCCGAACGAACAATACATCCAGATCAGCGAGTCGATGACTGGCCGCGCCATCCGTACGCGCGAGTGGACCTACTGTGTCGCGGAGATCACCGGCACAACGAACCAGCCTGCCGCGGCGGTCTATCAGGAGTACCAGATGTACGACCAGCGCAACGATCCAGCGGAGCAGGTGAACCTCGCCGGACGCAAGGAATATCGCAAGCAGGCGGACGAATTGCGCGCGCGGCTGATCGCACTCATGACCGCTGCCGGCGAACCGACCCCGCAGATCCGTCCGGCGAGACTCTATCCCTGATTGATATTGGTTGGGTGGCCCATCCTTTCGCGCTTTTCGCGAAAGGGTGGGTTGCCTTTCCTCTTCGTTTTACCGCGCGATCGCCGCTGCCTCCACTCCCGCCTCCGCCAACTCCTCCGCGGACGCAGCCTGCGTGGGCTCCATCTCCAGCAGGTCATTGAAGCGGTTGAAGTAGTTGAACAGCCCGATCGCCGCCATCAGCTCCACGACCTCACCCTCGGAATAAAAGCCGCGCAGACGCTGGAAGTCCTCTTCCGTGTACCCATGCGGATACAGCGTCATTACTTCCGCCAGATGAATCGCCGCCTTCTCCGCATCGGAGAAGGTCGTCCCGCTGCCCGCATCCTTCAGCGCCTCCAGCTGCGCATCGCTCCATCCCAGCCGCTTGCAGATCGCCGTATGCGAGGCCAGGCAGTAGGGCGTGCGATTGCATTGCGAGGTGCGCACGATCACCAGCTCTTTCAGAGCCTTCGACAGCGTGCCGGTGTTCAGCACCGCATCCATATGCGCGATGATGGTCTCGAAAATCTCCGGCCGGTGCGCCATCGTGCGGAACATGTTGGGCACATTGCCGCGATCGCGCAAGGTTTTGTCGTAGATGGCAACCGAACTGGGCCGAACTTCGCTGCGCTTCAGGCGCGAGATGCGTGGCATAAGGATCTCCTTGCCTTCTGCCAACCCATTCTATGCCTGCGGTTCATTCACGCGCTGCCGGGCCGAAGCAATTCCGCCGCGCGCAGAAGAAGATCGTCCGGCGGGGTGGGCTTGGCATAAATCTCGAACGGATGGCCGGCGGTTGCAGCTTCGGCAACAAGATCGGCGCTCTCCGGCTGCCCGGAGACCAGCAGCACGCGGCACTCGGGATGCGAAGCCATCAGCAGGATGGAGAAGTCGATGCCGTGCATCGCGGGCAGGCAAACATCCACGATCGCGAGGTTCGGCGCCCAGTCGCGGATGAGTTCCAGTGCCTGTTCCGCGGAGTATGCAACTCGCACCCGATAGCCATGCTGGGTGAAGATCACCGCAAGCGTATCGGCCACGCTCGACTCATCGTCGACAACCAGCAGGTCTCGACATTCTGGAAGGTTCTGCGGCATAAGGTAATTAACCCCTTCGGATGCACATGCAGTGAGGTAGGCGTACTATGTCGTGTAGCAGACGCCATTGACCTTGCGATGGCCGTGCAGTCCGCGCCGTGGGTAGAACCGGCAAGTAACTGATAGGATAGCACTGAGTGGCAGCTAAGTAATTGATTCCATTGGCGTAATTACATCAGTGTAATGTGTACGGCGCCTGAAGGGTCGGGCTTCGATGGTTTCGCAGCCTCAGGGTTCGCCGAATTGGCCGAGCAGGATTCGGCAACTTCTTGCAGATTTGAAGATGAGCCAGGCCGCCCTGGCAGAGCGGCTGGGCGTCTCGCCGGCGACTGTTTCGCGCTGGATGAAGGGCAAGAACGAACCGACGGCGGAGACGTACGTCGCGCTCGGCAACCTGGCGCGCAAACCGCTCAGCGTCTACTTCTGGGAGCGCGCGGGAATGGACGTCTCCGGTTTGCCGGAGGCCAGCTTCCGCAAAGGGATTTCGTCCTTGCGCGTGAACCTAAAAGACATGAAGGTCGTGGCAGGTGATCGCGTCTCGCGCCAGCTCGACGGCAAGGGCCATGCGGTTGCGATTCCGCTGCTGGCGGTGAGCGCCTTCGGTGACCGCGTGCCTCCTCACGAGAACGTGAGCCTGTCCCAGGTGAAGGTGGACGATGTGCTGCTCGCGCCGCTGGCGTGGTGCGCACATCCGGAGCAGATGATCGCCATGCACTTCACCGGCGACTCCATGGAGCCCATCATTGCGCCTGGCAGCGTCATCTTCGTCGACACTGCCGTGCGTGATCGCGGAGTGCTCAACAGAAAGCTGGCCCTCGTATCGCACCGCGACCTCGGTTTCAAGGTAGCGCGCTTCCAGCGCGTGCAGGGCTCGGATCTGTTGGTTTCCGCGAACCACAAGTACGCGCCGCTGGACGTCAGCAACGCAACCAAGTGGAAAATCTTCGGCGAGGTGCTTTGGTGGGTCTCGCGCGACACCGCTGGTGCCAACGCGTAGCGCCGTCTCCAACGACGGCATCTCGTCCGCCAGTTCGGTCGATCGTATCCCATGCTTATGAGTAGGTTCACTATCAGGCGCTCGAAGAAGTCAGGGGGAGCTATACGAACCCGAGACAAGAGATCTTGTGCAAGTGCTGTTTCGATTTGCCGATGTGCCTCGTGCATGATCTCATCGGGCGTCTCCTTCTGATCAGACAAGCCTGATGAAAGTTGGGGCTCAGAGGCTTTTTCATCTGCCTCGGCAGTTCGGCGGCGGAACTCGCGGAATTCCTCAAACTGATTAAGAAAGCGGTTATCAATGGCAGCGGGATCTGAGGCCAAAATCTCCTTACCCAGTAAGGGGATCTTGAAGTGGCCTCTTTTCGTAAGCTCGACCAATCCTGCCTTGCTAAGATACGACTTGGCCCAATGGACGCGGTTGGTGAAAATCGATTGCTTCCCTGACGGCAATAGTGCAGACCTGTCTTCGGGGGTCAGAGCCAGCTTGTTGGCGAGCGATTCGACGACTCCGCCGATACGTACTTCTCCCTCAGCGGCTTCCTTGAGAACTGGGAGCATTAGGGATTGATAATCAGCAATTGCCATCGTTCAGATGCTCGTCAGCATGGGATTGCCCGATTGTAACGCTCCCAATGCTAGAGAGACATTAGCCCGTAGAATGAGGCCGACTTCTTGGCAGCGAACTGCAGGTCCCTTGGGTGCGGCTCGTTCCCACGGCGCGCGAATGCGCCTCGCTCGGGATAACAGAGTAGGGGGTGGAGCGGTTTCGGCACGCGTGAACGCGTGCCCTGCCGGTGAGCGTTCGTGCCGGCCTAAGTTCCAATATCAGCCGCCGGTGGTAGCGAAGGTGGGGCACCCGGGCAAAGACAAATACAGGGGTCCTTCGCTGCGCTCAGGATGACGGCGCGTGGTGGGGCGCGGCTACTGATGCGGGAGGCGGCGCATCCTGAATCAGAGGGAAGGCCATCTCAGGCTTCAGTGGCTATGAAGAAGAGACCGCCGGTGATGACGGAGTGCGAGGTGAAGGTGGGCAGGCGGTGGATGCCGTGCACCATCTTTGAGGCGCTGACGGAGCGCGACCAGGTGATGCGCTGCAAGTATTGTCATGGGCCGGTGCAGGCGCTGAAGGAGTCGAGCACCGGAACGCGCGCGCACATTGAGCATCTGCAACGGCACCCGGGCTGCCGGTTTCCGGTGGGGACGTTCTGCGGGGTGGAGTCGGAGCATCCGCTGGCGCTGAAGTAGGGGGTGGCATTGTTCGTCCCACCCGTCCGTCCTTCGGCTTCGCTCAGGACAGGCTCCAAACGCGTACGGATGGGGCGCACCCGGGCGTTGGTGCGAGTACAAATGCGGGGATTCTTCGGCTACGCCTCAGAATGACAAGCAAAGACAAATACAGGGGTCCTTCGTTCGCGCTGAAGCGCTCACTCAGGATGACGCGGAAAGACAAACGCAGATCCCCTCCGGGGATGACAAAGGCAAAGGCCGGGGCCCTTCGACATGAACCGGCGCGCTTGACTCGACATGGACCCGGCGCGCTTGACTCGACATGGACCGGCGCGCTTGACACCCTGCGTAGAATTAAAGGAACAGCTAGCACAGAATCCATCAGCCCCAGGGATTGTGTTCGCCTCGCTGCCGATTGCAGGAATCGCCAGGGTATAAATCCAATGACATCAGTAGTTTAGAATTAGGACGTGTGTTTTCAAGATCATAGGCCATAAGTCCATTGGTTTGTTGATTTTGCAAAATTGGATAGGGGTGGGGGGTACCGCTGACTCGCCTTCACTCAGGGATAGACGGGGTACATGCTGGCTCAGCGGCGGATGGTGAGGCGGTGTTCGAGCAGGCCGAGGACGGCGTCGGCGGCGAGGGCGAGGAGAGCGGCCGGGATGGCTCCGGCGAGGACGAGTGCGTTATCGACGCTGGCGACGCCGCGGAAGATGAGTTCGCCGAGCCCTCCGGCGCCGATGGCGGCGGCGATGGTGGCCACGCCGACGCAGGTAACAGTCGCAGTCCGCAGGCCGGCGAGGATGACCGAGGCGGCGAGAGGCAGCTCGACTTTGAAGAGGCGCTGCGAGCTGGTCATGCCGAGGGCGCGGGCGACGTCCTGCAGTGCGGGGTCAACGGAGCGGATGCCGGCGTAGGTGTTGCGCAGGATGGGCAGCAGTGCGTAGCCGGTGAGAGCCAGAATCGCGAGGCGCGCGGCGTTTTCGCCGAGCCAGGGGACGGGCAGCAGCAGCCCGAAGAGCGCGAGCGAGGGGATGGTCTGGATGATGTTGGCGACGGCGATGACGGGCTTCGCGAGGCGCTCGCGCCGCGTGAGCAGAATGCCGAGCGGCAGGGCAATTCCTGTTGCGATCAGCATCGCGAATGCGGTGAGCCAGAGATGCTCAAAGGTGAGGCGGGCGATCTCGTAGGCGTGGGGCATTAGTAGGTTCGAGGTTCGGGGTTCAAGGTTCGAGAGGGGTGCGAGGGGCGAGTCGGAAAAGCAAAGGCACGATTCCAGAGCTGTAAGCTGACAGCTCTAAGCTATCAGCCGGTCTGCGGCGATTGCGTTTCGGTGAGATCCGCACCGGAGTTGGGACTTGCGGTGTTGCGGTGGACGGCGCGGACGTAGGCCTGGACGTGTGGATTGGTTGAGTGGAGGACTTCCGATGCGGGCAGGTCGGCGACGATGGCGCCCTGAGCTGATTTGTCGCCGAGAAGGACGATGCGATGGGCGAGGTAGAGGGCTTCGTCGAGGTCGTGCGTGACGAGGAGGGTGGTTTTGCCGAGGCGTGCAAGGAGCGCGCGAAGCATGGTCTGCATCTCGGCGCGGGTGAGGGGATCGAGGGCGCCGAGGGGCTCGTCCATGAGGAGGAGGGCGGGGTCAGGCGCGAGGGCACGGGCGAGGCCGACGCGCTGGCGCTGTCCTCCGGAGAGCTGCCATGGATGGCGGGCGCGGAGGTCGGCTAGCGAGAGGCCGGCTGAATCGAGCCCAACCAGCGCGAGGACTTCTGCGATGCGGGATTGCTTCTCTGCGGGGGCGGTGCCGGCGAGTTCGAGCGCGATGCCGGCGTTGCGCTCGATGGTCATGTGAGGGAAGAGTCCGGTCTCCTGGATCACATAACCAATGCCGCGGCGGAGGGCGATGGGGGCGGCGGCGCGGGTGGAGATGCCGCCGACGCGGACCTCGCCCGAGGTCGGCAGGACGAGTGCGTTGACCATGCGGAGCAGCGTGGTCTTTCCGCTGCCGCTGCGACCGAGCAGAGCGGTGGTGGTTGAGGGGGCGAGCGTGAGGTTGAGGTTGCGGAGGATTTGGGTGCCGCCGACGGAGTAGCTTACGTCTGCGAACTCGACGGCCGGGTGCATGTTGGGATTATGCAACGGGCGAGGAGGTCCCTGAAAAGGCAACCCACCTTTCGCGGTGAGACTGCGAAAGGTGGGGCCGTTGTCAGGGAACGCTACTCGTCGGCGGTTTGGGTCTCGGCCGTGGTATCGCCGGCGGTGGTGACGGGCATGGTGCCCGGCTGGCCCTTGACGCGCACGACGGTGATTTTGTCGAAGCCTTCCTTGAAGTTGGGCGGCTTCAGGCGATCAGCCATCTTGCGCATCACTTCGTCGGTCACCTGGCGGTCGCGCTTGGAGTTGCGCTCCAGGCAGACGGCGAGCGGCACGTCGAAGAAGACTGCGTGCACCTCGTAGCCGAAGCTCTTGGCCATCTTGATCCACTGGCGGCGCTCGTGCGGGCTGAGGTTGGTGGCGTCGACGTAGTTCCACGGCATCTTGGCAATAAGCCGTGCGCGCAGCAGGCTGCGCAGCGTGGAAAAGACCAGGCCTTGATAGCGCTGCTCGGTGATGTCGTCGAACAGGATCGTGCGCAGCATGTCGCTGGAGAGCGGAGTGACGCCGCGGCGCTTGTACCAGGTGGTCTTGCCGGAGCCGGGCAGGCCGATGGCGAGTACGACATAGCCGCGTGGCTCTTTCGGGGAGATGCCCTTCTGCTCGGCAGGCGGCGTGGCCAGCGATTCGGGCTGGGTCTCGACGACGACCTTCTTTTCGGGCGTCGGCGGTGCGTGCTCCATTTCCCGCGGCGCCTTGGATGCCGCCGGGGGCTTGCTGCTGGCTGCTTCTGCTGCGTCCGGTTTAGGCGGCGCAGCGTCCGGATACGCCGGCCTCAGTGGTGCAGGCTGGTTTCGGGGAATCTCCTGCCCGCTCTTTCCAGTGGATTCCGAATCGTTCGGTCCACGCCTGGAACGTTTTCTCATCTTCTCGTCAATCCATCCGCGCAACCCGCGCATAGTCCGCTTGTAACATACCCTGCGCTCTGCTGCAAAAATGTTGCAATTTGCTGACGTTTTCGCATGTGCCTTGCGTGCACCACACGCGACGAGCCTTGCGGGCGCCTTTTCCGCGCAAAACCATTCGTTGCGCCGCCGGGAATACCGGTGCTAGCATCAAATTGACGGTCAAATCGCGAAATTCCCTGCAATCAGGCACATCAACAGGAGACGGGTGCGGCGCGTCGGTACGCGACCCCGATCCGAGCAACCAGACAGGAGCACGCAGAAATGGCAGTGAAAGTTGGCATCAACGGCTTCGGCCGCATTGGACGCAATGTCTTCCGCACAGCGATCGGCAATCCGGATATCGAATTTGTCGCAGTCAATGACCTCACCACGCCGGCCACGCTGGCGCATCTTTTGAAGTACGACTCCATTCTTGGAAATTTGAAGAACGACGTGACGTCGGGCCCGGACTTTGTCGCTGTCGACGGCAAGAAGATCAAGGTATTTGCGGAGCGCGACCCGGCCAAGCTGGACTGGGCCTCGGTGGGCGCGCAGGTTGTGGTTGAGTCAACCGGCTTCTTTACCGATGCGGAGAAGGCGAAGGCGCACCTGGGCTCGACGGTGAAGAAGGTGATTATCTCCGCGCCGGCGAGCAACGAAGACATCACGATCGTGCTGGGCGTGAATGATTCGAAGTACGACGCGGCGAAGCACAACGTGATTTCGAATGCCTCATGCACGACGAACTGCCTTGCGCCGGTGGTGAAGGTGCTGCACGACACCTTCGGCATCGCCAATGGCATCATGACGACGATCCACAGCTACACCAATGATCAGGTGGTGCTGGACGCTCCGCACAAGGACCTGCGCAGGGCGCGCGCGGCGGCGCTGAGCATGATTCCGAGCTCGACGGGCGCGGCGAAGGCGCTGAAGCTGGTGATCCCGGAGATGTCGGGCAAGCTGGACGGGTTTGCGATCCGCGTGCCGACGCCGAACGTCTCGGTGGTCGATCTGACTTTTACTTCCGAGAAGCCGATCTCGGTGGACTCGATCAACGCGGCGATCAAGAGCGCGGCTGGAGGCCCGCTGAAGGGCATCCTGGGCTACACGGACGAGGAGCTGGTGAGCTCGGACTTCAAGGGCAACCCGCTGTCGTCGATCTTCGATTCCAAGCTGACGAAGGCGATCGGCAATACGGGCAAGGTGATCAGCTGGTACGACAATGAGTGGGGCTACTCCAACCGCGTGAAGGACCTGATCCTGTTCCTCGTGAAGAAGGGGCTGTAGGGTTCGGGGTTTGATTTAGGTATGAGGGCGGGGCTTCGGTCCCGCCCTTTTTGCGTTAGCGGAACCGGATTGAGTGCAGGTGTACTCTTACTGGGATGGATGGACGGTTAATTCCGTGCAGTGTTTTTCTGTTCGCTGCGGCACTTGCTGGTTGTCACAGAGCCAGGCCCACGGAACCGGCGAGTAAGCCGCCTCTTGGGTTTGGGGAGTATTGGCTCGCGATGAGTTCGACTGAAAAATCCAGCTATGTCCTGGGTTTTATCGACGGCTGGAACAGTGGCGCTGCGGATCGATGTCTTTCAGACACGATTTACTCTGGCCGACATTATCCTCACGAGGACACGATGACGCCGGAAGGCGCGTGCATGGCGGACAGTAAGCATTTCACTCGCAGGGTCATGATGTCGGACGATGCGAGCGCATATACCGGTGTGATTGATACGTTTTATTCGCATCCCGAGTGCAGGACGATGCCTTACTTCGCGCTGCTGGAGCACCTGGATGATGCTGAGTACAAATCGGGCGAAGAGTTGTATCAGTACGTCCGGTCTGGTCCGCCGTGGGGGCAATTTTCGGTCGACGGTATCGACAAATGCTATGGGCCGGCTCTAAACCAGTTGGTAAAATAGGTATATGGAGATGGTTGCCCAGAAGTTCCAGTCTTTTGCGGAAGTGAAGGACGAGGAATATCGTTATTGGCAGAGTGTTCCAGCAAGCGAGCGCATTGCTGCGGGCCATCAAATGAGCGTTGAGGGATATCGCGCGTATGGCTCTACCGCCGATGGACGAGAACTTAAGAGAGTTGCTGTGCGCTTTCAACGCGAATCACGTTAAGTATGTTGTGATCGGCGGCTACGCTGTCTTCGTTCATGCCCAGCCTCGCATGACGAAGGATCTGGATGTATTCATCGAATCAAGCCCTGAAAATGCCGCTGCGGTCTACAAAGGCCTTGCGGAGTTTGGTGCGCCCCTCGGCCAATTTTCGGTTGAAGACTTTTCAGACGGCAGAACAGTAGGTCGATTTGGAGTTCCGCCAATCTGTGTCGAGGTGCTGCAGAACATTGACGGTGTGGATTTTCAAACCGTCTATGCCAACAGCGTACCCGTGTTGATCGACGATATAGTTCCAGCGCGGTATATCTCAGCGGACGATTTGATCAAGAACAAGCTGGCTTCGGGAAGGCCACAGGATCTGGCCGATGCAGAGGCGGTGCGGCAGGCACAGACCGTTAAGCGAAGGATGAAGTAAGCTGACGGTCGAACTTTTCCATGGACAAGACCATTCGCAAAGTGACCGATCTGAAAGAACAACAGGCCGAGACCTATCGCTACTGGCGCAGCCAGTCATCGAGCGAACGCTTCCGCGCGACCTACGAACTCAGCGTCGAGATGTACCGGATGTGGCTGGGGCAAGAGGCTCTCGACCACGCTCAGCGGTCTGCCCGGACCTTTGTTCGGGTTAGGCGAGACGTGGTATTGAATCCATCGGCGGAAGCGGGAATCCAACTATCAAGCAGCGAGTCTACCTGCCCGGAATGAGGCCCCTTGCATGGGTCGGCGTTTTCAGGAACTGGCTTTTACTCCGCTTGTACTCCAGGAACAGAAGAAGCACGGCAGCCGCGAGCAGTATCAGCGTGCTTATGACCACGGCAAGCCAGGCGATGCGCTGGGGCCGCAGGAGCAGGCCTTCATCGCCGCGCGGGACAGCTTCTACATGGCGTCGGTGTCGGAGACCGGCTGGCCGTACGTGCAGCATCGCGGCGGGCCTGCAGGATTTCTCCGCGTAATTGATCCGAAGCTTCTCGCCTTCGCCGATCTGCGCGGCAACAAGCAGTACGTCAGCCTGGGGAATCTGGAGCATGATGCTCGTGTTGCATTGTTCCTGATGGACTACCCGCACCAGACGCGGCTGAAGGTGCTGGGGCGGGTGGAGATCCACGAAGGCGATGCGCGCGCGGCCGAGTTGCTGCCGCAACTCGCAACTGATGAGAAGGGCGCAGTGCCCGAGCGTGCGATGCTCATCCATGTGGAGGCGTTCGACTGGAACTGTCCGCAGCACATCACGCCGCGCTATACGCTGGAGGAGTTGCAGGAATCATTGGAGCCGGTACGCAAGCGGCTGGAAGCGATGGAAGCGGAGAATGCGGAGTTGCGGCACAAGATTGCTGAACGAAACCATGGCGTATCGACATATTAGACAGGCTGGCTTCCCTGAATTTTAGCGCGGGCCTTCAGCCCGCAGGCCGACTTGGCGCAGTCAACTTGGGCCTTCGGCCCAGGCTAGAGTAGCGCGCCTATAGCGCGCCGTTACAGATCATTGCTTAGCTTATGTCGATTCAACCTAGGACGTAAGAGGCGAAGAAGGCAGTCCGGCTACCGGATCGCTTGGCGCCATGGGCATGTTGCGAAGGCGAGCGCCGGTAGCCGCGAAGATTGCGTTGCCCACGGCAGGCGCGATGCCCACGATGCCGATCTCGCCTGCACCGGCTGAGGGCAGGTCCTTGCGGTCGAGGAGGACGATGTCTATTTTCGGCATGTCGGCGAAGCGCGGCAGGCGGTAGTCGGCGAAGTGCGGGTTGTCGATTTTGCCGTTGCCGAAGCGGATGGCCTCGAACAGTGCGCCGCCGAGCCCCTGCATCACCGCGCCCATGTTCTGGTTGCGCAGACCGTCCGGATTGACGACCGCTCCGGACTCCCATGCCTGGACGACGCGGACCACGTTTACTTTTTTTGCTGCGGGATCGATCGCCACCTCGGCACATGTGGCGACGAAGCCGCCCTTCTCCGTACCGCAGGCGATACCAAAGCCGCGCGTGGGCGTGGACTTGGCTCCGGCCCAGCCGAATTTCTCCGCGGCTGCGTTGAGCACTGCGGCGATCTGCGGGTTGGCGAGATTCTTCAGGCGGAACGCGAGCGGATCCATCTTTGTCGCTTGGGCGAGCTCGTCGATAAAGCTTTCGCGGGCGAAGTGGTTTGCTGTGGCCGCCAGCGCGCGGTAGGAGCCCTGGCGCAGCGGAGACTTTGCGGCGTGATATTGCGTGACGGGCGCAGCAGCGACGGTATAGTACATCTCCAGGCCGGATGGACCGGAGTTGTAGTTGTGGTGTTCCCATGTGAGCAACTTGCCATCCGGCGCGACGGAAGCCTTCAGTTCCATCAAACCTGCGGGGCGGAAGTAGGCCCAGGTGAATTCTTCCTGGCGCGTCCAGACGAGCTTGACGGGAACGCCGGCACCTTTCGCGAGTCGAGCCGCTTCCACCGCTGCATCGCCGGTGTGTTTGCCGCCGTAGCCGGCGCCCATGTCCGGCTGGATGACGCGGACCTGCGCGGGATCGACATGGAATGCGGCGACCAGTTCATCTTTCACGCCGAAAGGCCGCTGGGTGCCGGTCCATACGGTTAGCTCGCCGTCCTTCCACTGCGCGACGGCCGCGCGCGGCTCCAGTGGCGCGTGCGCGATGTACTGCACGGTGTAGGACTGTTCGAGGTGTAGGGCGTCGGAAGGCAATGCAGCTGGAGTTGCATGGTCGGTGGCCGCTCCGCGTTCGGCGCGACTACCGCCGCGTCCGCCCTGCTCCGGATTGCTCTTGAAGTAGTCGAAGATGCCGTTGTTGGAGGGTTGGGTGGGCACGGTCCATTTCGCCTTGATTGCGGCGACGGCCTGCTCTGCTTCCCACATGGAAGGCGCGACCACGCCGATGAAGTCGCCGTCGCGCACGAGCTTTACGCCCGGCATTTTTTCGGCGGCGGAGGTGTCAATGGAATCGAGTGTGGCGTTGTAACCTTCAGGCCGCAGCACCTTGCCGAACATCATGCCTTCGACGACGATGTCCGACGGATACTGATGCTTGCCGGTGACGAATTCGCGGCCCTGGGCCTTGGGCACCGGTGTGCCAGCGATCTTCCAGTCTTTCGCCGGAATGAGAGGCACGTTACTCGAGACGGTCGTGACCAGTTTTTCCCCGCGTGTGATCTCGCCGTAGGTGAGGGACTTCTTCGTCGCAGGATTTGTGACTCTGGCATCCGCGGCTGTCAGCGTTGTTGCGTCAGCTGACCACTGCTTTGCCGCCATCTCCAGCAAAGTTTGCCGGGCGGCGGCGGCCATGGTGCGGAGGCGCGGACCCATCTGCGGCGTGGACTGGCTGCCGAAGGTGCCTGCGTCCCATGGCACCAAGTCGGTGTCACCCATGACCATGGTGATGGAGCCGAAGGGGACCATCAGCTCTTCGGCCACTTGCTGTGCGAGCGAGGTGCGGATGTTCTGGCCGGCTTCGATCTTGCCGGTGAAGACGGTGACTTTGCCGTCGGCGGCGATGTGGATCCAGGCGGAGACTTCCTTCGGCAGCGCGTGGCCGCCGAAGCCGCCGCGACCGGATTCCTGGGCGAAGTTGGGCGCATCGGTCATGCAGACCAACAGGCCGCCGCCGAAAAGCTTGACGAAGCTGCGGCGATTAAGCGCAAAGCGATGCAGCGGGTTGGGGGAGTGGAGATCGATGTCGTTGGCAGTGTCAATGTGGTCGAGAGTCGTATTCATCGCGCACCTGCTTTCGTGCTCAGCATGGACGCGCGCTGAACGGCGGCGACGATGCGCGGATACGTGCCGCAGCGGCAGATGTTGCCGTTCATGCGGGAGACGATCTCGGCTTCGGAGGGATGCGGTGTGGCGGCGAGCAGGGCAGTGGCGCGCATGATCATGCCGGAGGTGCAGTAGGCGCACTGGAAGGCGCCTTCATCGATGAAGGCCTGCTGGACGGGCGAGAGCTTGCCTCTGTGCTCCAGGCCTTCGATGGTGATGATCTTCGCGTCGCCGACATCGGAGAGCGCGGTCTGGCAGGAACGGACGGCTTTGCCATCGAGCAGCACGGTGCAGGCGCCGCATTCTCCTTCTCCGCAGCCGTATTTGGTGCCGGTGAGGTTGAGGCGGTAGCGGAGGACGGAGAGCAGGGTCTCGTCGCCGGGGGCGTCGACATGCACGGGCGAGCCGTTGATGGTGAGGGTTTGTGCGCTCATCGTTGCTCCTCCTGACTCTACGCGGCGCGAGATTTCAGCAGAAGGATACGCCAGCGCGGTCGTAGTTTGCACGCGATGACGGGGAATCGCTGTGACGACACGCAATCTACTTCATCATCTGGCGGATGATCTTTTTATTTTGCGCGTAGCGGTCGTGGGCTTTGGTGGGATTCTCAAAGAGCCAGAACCAGTGCGGCGCGTTCCTGACCTGGATGTTTCGGACGGTGACCGATCCGAGCGGCGGCACGTTCCAGGTGAGCAGATCGCTGGGGTCGTTCCATGCGACGATCTGCGGCGGGCCTTCGGATTCGCGGCCGGAGTCCTTGAGGTATTGCGTGCGGAGGTCCGCCCAGGCCTGAAGGTGGGAGAGCATGGTCTCGGAGGCGTCGAGGTCGGCGAGTTCCAGGAAGCGTACCTGATTGGCGAAGAAGTAGACCTGCGAAGTGTGTTGCAGAATCTCTTTGAACTGCGTGCGAACGTTTTGCGGGGTAGGAGCATTGACGTCAGCGGCGCGGAGATCGAGGGCGGAGAAGATGAGGTAGCTGCCGAGTGAGTGCGTCACCATGACGAATTCCTGATCGGGAGGGTCGGCGAGGCCTCGCGTATGGGAGGGTGTTACGGTAACGGACTTGAGGATGAGCTGTCGGATGCCGTCGATGAGCAGAGGACGCATTGCGCCGATCGCCATTACGACATCCGACATGCCCCAGTCGAGGAGGCTGCCCTTCCATGCGCGGTTGAGGCGGGCGCCATTTTCGGGCAGGCCGCGTAGCCTTGTGGCTTCCGCGGGAGTGATCCATGGGTAGGACTTGTACCGGCCTGGGAAGGTCTTCGCGTCGTCAGGTTCGGATCTTGAGCAAAGGCTGAGGTAGGGCTCGGCCGGGCCGACGAGTTCGGCTTCGCTGGCGACGATTTCGCGGCATTTGAGCGCGAATACGAGCGGCCACCAGTTGATCTCGTCGACGTAGACGCTGGAGCCGGAGGTGCGCGCGAGCTTCCAGTGGATGACGAAAGGGGCGGCAGCGTTCCACTCCTGCTGCGAGCGCCAGACGGGCTCGCCGAGATACTTCAGATCGGGCGGCTGCGTGTCGAGTGCGAAGCGGCCCTGGTCGGCGTAGTCGCGGCCGTCCATCTCGCCAGCCGGCGAAGTGCAGTCGCCGAGATGATCGCAGATGGATTTGCGGAGGCCCCAGGAGTCGAAGTCGCCCGAGCCGCCGGCGGCCATGCCGTGGATGTAGAAGACGTGGAGCTCGTGCGTGCCGGCGCGGCGGAGAGAGTCGCGAAGGGTCGCGGTTCCGGTGGACGACGTGGCGGTCGAAGGTGGGGCGGATGGCTGAGCCGTTGCGGCCAACGGGAGCAGGAGGGTGGCGGTGAGCGTGAATCGTAATAGAAACATCGGCCCGCGAGTGCCTATGTGGCCTTGCGCTGAAATGCTGTCTTGCGGGCAACGGTGCCTTTGGCGGTGAAGCCGCCGGAGGAAGAGGCAGCGTTCTGCGCATGCTTGCCGCCGGCCTTGGCGTTGGCGAGCTTCTCGCGCAGAGCCTGGAGCTTCTGCTCCTTCGGACTGAGGCCTGTGCGGCGGAGAGGGGCGGGCTTCGGGATCAGTTCGCTCGGGTTATCGCTCATGAAGTGATTTTGCCACGATCAGGGCCGGAGTGGGGGCGAGAGGGATTAGGCATAGGGCACAGCTTCCGCGAGGGACTTCCGAAGTAAAGCGGAGTCCATCGGCTCAATGCTTCGCGGGGGTTGCGTGCGGCTTGCCCCAGAAGATAAACGTACCTAGCTTATTCCCAGTGACGATATCCAGCGCACCATCCTTGTTGAGATCCACGGCAAGGAGCGTGGAACCTGCGCCGGAAGCGTTGTCGATGAGTTCCGGAACGAACCGTGCGCCTCCAGGCGCTTTGGGATCGCGGACGGTCTTGTACCAATAGAGGACCGGCGGACCGAACGGGTCCGGATCCAGATAATCGGCGTTGTGCGACCAGTACCGCTTGCCGACAATGAAATCCGGAATGCCGTCTCCATCGACATCGGCGTATGTTGTTCCATGCAGCTCAGAGAAAGCGACTCCTCCCGCGTTCTCCTTTGCGGTACCCAGGTCGTCCATGATCATGTGCTGCACGAAGGAGATGTTGCCCTGGGCATCGCGCTTTTGCTCATACCAGGCCAGGCCCCATCCATGCGCGTTGAGTGATGTGACGACGTCGTTGTGTCCATCGCCGTTTACGTCGTACACCGCCATCACAGCGCCGCCTGCGATCCCATGGCCGTAGCGGCCGAAGGCCTGCGGGTGATATTTCCATGGTCCGCTGCTGCCGCTTGTGGGTTGTTCCCACCAGCCATACATGTTCAGGATATCGGGACGCCCGTCGCCGTTAATGTCACCGACGCCGATGCCATGCGCGCCTCCGTAGCCCTGCTCCGAGACATGATGCACAATCCATGGCCCTGTTGGATTGGCGGGGTCGGGTTTCGCATAGCTGACGTATCCCTCGCCCATGTACACGACCGCGGGACCGGTACCGTCGACGTTGGCGAGCACAGCGATTTCGCTGGAGACGTTGGATACGACCTTGTACTTCTCCCAGCGCCGGTCCTCCCCTCTGGGATTGACGTACAGGTACACGCCCCCGTTCTGGCCGTAGGTCACATTGATGATGTCGGGCCAGCCGTGGCCGGTGAAGTCTCCCGCATATTCGCACCAGTAGTCGTTGAAAGAGGTGGAAGGACTGGTGGACTCGGCGAGCGCGATCTCACGCCGCCTGGTGTAGTCGGGACCGTAATAGATGTACGGCCCAGATACGATGTCCATCACGCCGTCGTGGTTGAAATCGGCTGCCGCAGCCGTCATGGAGTAGTAGAACGGACTGATTTGCTGCTTGCGGAAGCGGCTGGAGGTTTCTTCACGGGGAGTGATCTGCAATTGGAGATCCTTGTATCCCACGTTCCTGAACTGCACTTGCCCGGAGCCGCCGACGTATAGCGCAATCGGTCCGTAACCGTTGCTGTCGTCAACACCTCCCGCCTCTCGACCGCCGTTCAGAACGGCGCGAACGATGTTCGCATCGAACATGCACTCGATTGAATTCCATTCACCCGCGCGGAAACTCGTGTCAGGAAGAGTGACTGGCAATTGGACATTTGGACGCGGAGGAAGACCAGCGAAGCGGCGCTGTGCCGCATTCGGGTTGGCTCTCGCAGGTTCTGGAGGCGCAATGCGCATCAGGCCGCCGCCCCGTCGCAGTCGATCGCGTGTAACGATCTTCCCCTGGGAATCGATGGTGACGCTGTAAGAGCCGTTGTCGCGATCCGTGAGCGAAACGTAGATCCCCTTCCATCCGTCGGCCGTTTTCTCTGCCCGCAAGAGTGCGCCTGCATCGCAGGTTCCCATGCAGCGGAATTCCGCGTAGAGCCCGACGTCCTGCAGCGAACGATCCAGCATCAGCCAACCGCCATTGCCGGACTCAGGCGTGGCAGTCAATTCGCCATTCGCGAGCCGCCAGGCGGCGGGTCCCACCGTGTGCCACCCGGCGAGACTGGAACCGGTGAGAGACACATCAGGGCGAAACGAGGGGCTTGCGGCCGGGCCGTCCTGACTGATGGACCCCACAGCGGCGCGATTCGCAGCAGTGGCTTTTGGACCCTGCGCAAATGTGGCAATCGATACCAATCCCGTGAGGGAAATGAGGGCGGCGAAGCTCGACCCGTGCTTAAACATGCCCACCAGCTTAGCGCGTTTTAGGTCGTCCGGCTATTCGCCGACCAACCATTCGCATCGGGTATAACTGGCAGGCAAGCAGCACGGCCACTTCGCGAATTCCTAGCAATCCATGAAGTAATTTGATTGATGACGGAAGCACGGGCGGAAATCGATTCTGCCTTTCGAGCGGATCTTCGATGGATCATCTGGTGTGCAAACGATCTGGACTGCGCCGGCAGTTCGTGCGATGCGCTGGGATTCGCCATGCTAAGTTGTGCTAGCAATCGGCTGTAAGCCCAGTTATCATTTGTGAAATAGCATCTTGCGAACAGGATTGATCAGCGAGGGAGGCTCACGCCGCTGTCGGCGGCTGGGTTGAGCGTCATTCAATGCTGATTCGCTGACCGATGAAGAGCACGATCATAGTGGCGAGCGTATCCAGCCGGAGCGAGCCAAGGCGGGAGACGGCGTGGCCAAGGTTGTCGTAATCGGTGGCGGTCCCATGGGTCTGGCGGCCGCTTATCAAGCTCTGCGCGATGGCCATGATGTGGACCTGATCGATGCGTCCGACATCCCGGGCGGGATGGCGGCTCATTTCGATTTTGGCGGCATCTCGATCGAGCGCTTTTACCACTTTGTCTGTCGAGAGGACCACGCGACCTTCGCATTGCTGCGCGATCTCGGCATCATGGACAAGTTGAGGTGGCGGCCTACTTCGATGGGCTTCTTTGTCGGCGGAAAGCTGAATCCGTGGGGCGACCCGATCTCGCTGCTTTCGCTTTCCAAAAGCAGCCTTGCGATGAAGCTGCGGTATGGCCTGTTCGTTTTCCTTTGTACTCATCGGAGCTCCTGGCCTGGACTGGAACACAAAAGCGCGAAGGAGTGGCTTATCGAGTGGTGCGGAGAAGCGGGTTACAACCTTTTCTGGCGCTCGCTTCTCGAGTTCAAGTTCTATGAGGACGCACCGCGAATATCCGCCGAATGGATCCGGACCAGAATCCGCCGCGTGGGCTTGTCGCGCAAAAGCATTATGCAGGAGGAGATGGGCTATCTCGAAGGCGGCTCCGAGACGCTGGTGAAGGCGCTGGTGGAGAAGATCGCGGCGCTTGGCGGCCGGGTGCATCTGAAGGCGCCTGCGGTTCGTGTGGTGATTGCAAACGGACGTGTGACGGGCGTTGAAACACCGGTGGGGACGCTGGAAGCCGATGAGGTGATATCGACCGTGCCGATTCCTCTCGTGCCGGGAATGATCCCCGATCTGCCGGAGTCGCTGAAGGAGCAGTACCGCGCGATCAAGAACATTGGCGTCTGCTGCGTGGTGCTGAAGCTTGCGCGGCCGGTCAGCCGGCACTTCTGGACCAATGTCGAGGAGGCGGGCATCGAGATTCCCGGAGTCATCGAATTCTCCAATCTTCGGGAAGTTGGGGCAACGATCCTCTATGTGCCCTACTACATGCCTGTAACGAATCACAAGTTTTCATGGTCCGATGAACGGTTTGTGAGTGACGCCATGGCGTGCGTGTCAAGGCTCAATCCTGCGATCTCGCAGGCTGATCTCATCGACGCCCGCGTGTTCCGGCTGCGGCACGCACAGCCCGTGTGTGAAGTGGGCTTCGGTGAAAAACTTCCGCCGGTGCGGACGCCGATCGCGGGCCTGCAGATTGCCGACACATGCTTTTATTATCCCGAAGACCGCAGCATCTCAGAAAGCGTGAAGCTCGGCAGAGTAATGGCAAGCCAGATCGAGAAGCGCGATGGCCTCTAATTCCCCTCGCTGGTGGGAGGGTTTTGTATGCGGATGTGCGGTGGTTGGGGCGATCTGTGCATCGCGGCCGTACGCGGAGATGGGGTTCATCGACGACTGGTCTTACGTGAAGACAGCGTTCGAGTATGCGCGCACGGGGCACTTCGTCTATAACGGCTGGGCGACGGCGATGCTGGGCTGGCAGATACGGTGGGGAGCTTTGTTTGTGAAGCTGTTCGGGTATTCGTTTACCGCGACGCGGCTGTCCATGCTGCCCGTGGTTTTGGTTTCGATCTGGCTGTTCCATTCGATTCTGGGGCGATTTGGCGTTGAGCGCCGCAACGCGGTGTTCGGCGCGCTTATGCTGGGCCTGTCGCCGCTGTTCCTTCCGCTGGGCGCAAGTTATATGACGGACGTGCCGGGGCTGTTCGTCATCCTGCTGTGCCTGTATCTGTGCCTGCGCGCGATCGATGCGCGGTACGACCGAGACGCGCTGCTGTGGCTGGCGCTTGCCGCAGGCACGAACGTGGCCGGCGGCACGGTGCGGCAGATCGCCTGGCTCGGCGCACTGGTCATGGTTCCTTCCACGGCATGGCTGATGCGGCGCAGACAGGGTGCTCTGGTGGCCGGGGCTTTGTTGTGGGTCTGCAGCGCGCTGGGCATCTTCGCTTTCCTGCGCTGGTGGAGAGATCAACCCTACGCAGTGCCCGAACACATCTTCCAGGGGCCTGTTTCAGCCGCGATGATGGCCCACCTGGGCGCAGAACTGCTGAAGGCGCTGCTCTGCACCTGCCTGCTCGTCTTCCCGCTGCTGATAGCATGGCTGCCTCGGTACAAGGCATTTCCGCAGCGAATACGCCTCACCCTTGCAGCGTTCATCGCCGCCCTCGCCGCAGGCGCTTACTGCCTTCATCTCAAACGGGATCTCCACCTTTGGACGATGCCCTGGCTGATTCACGTTATTGGATCGGAAGGTATTTTCCGATACAGCTGGGAGATGATCGGCTCCCGGCCCGTCGCAATCCCGGTATCGCTTCAGGCGGTCTTTTCGCTCGCCATCATTGCTGCTGCAATGGTATTTGCTGTGGCGATCGGCCGGCAGCGCAATCGGGGGCAATCTGACGCCGACCCGCGGAGTGGTGCATATCAGATGCGAGGGTTGCTTTGGCCTTTCGGGATTGGGTATGTCGGTCTTCTCATCTCGCGAGGCCTGTACACCTTTATCTACGACCGTTATCTTCTTGGGTTACTGCCACTCGCCATTCTTGGGATGATCAGGCTCATGCAGCGTTCGGGACTGCGGCCACCACTGGTTGGCTGGGCGGTCCTTACACTGTTCGGGCTGTTCGGCGTGTTTGCCACGCACGATCTCTACGCGCTCAATCGGGCCCGCATCGCTGCCGTTCAGGAGGTGCGAGCCAGCGGGGTTCCCATAGACATGGTTCAGGCTGGAATCGAATTCGACGGCTGGACGCAAATCCAACTCGCGGGCCACGTGAATAACAACGGCATCGATATGCCAGCCGATGCTTTCGTGAACGACACCCGGTATCTCCAGCGGCCGCAGCCCTGCAGGTTTGGATTCGATAGGTACCTGCCGGCGCTGAACCGCGCGTACGTCGTGGTGCTGGCCGACGCAACGTGCGGTGTACAATCAGTATTCCCTCCTGTCGAATACCAAGGTTGGTTGCCGCCATACCGCCGCTGGGTCTACATCAGGAAAGTGCCGCAATTGCCGGCGAAATGATTTTAGGCTATCGAGCCGATAGCCGCTGAACGAGCCCACGGTGCCATCCTTCCGCCATTCACCCCCAGGCAGAGCCACTACGCTGCTGTTGCTGGCTGCCGTTATTGCAGGGTGTCTTACCATCTCCGCGGACGTGCATCAGAGCATGCACAAGGCTGTTTTGGACCCAAACGACTTCGTTACACTGTACGCAGGCGCAATCTGCACCGCTTCGGATTGCAATCCATACCGCGTCTCCGATCTGGATACTGTCCTGCGCGGGCGGCGCGGCACGGCCGTACTGCAGAACTGGACAGATCAGCTTCCCATCTATCCGCCGACGACGGTGTTTCTTCTGAGACCGCTGGCCGGACTGTCGTATCAGAGGGCAACGCTGGTTTGGTATGTGCTCAGCCTGGCGATTTATGCCGGCGGAGTGTTGTGGGCGTTCGTGTTTTCACCGTCGCTGAGGGGAGAGCCTTCATGGATGCGGGCCATCGCGGTCCTGCTCGCGCTCCACTTCCCCAAAATGATGCAGTGTCTCAGTTTTGGCAATCCGTCGTTGATGGTTACCGGCCTCATGCTTTTCGCCGTGTTCGACGATGTGCATCGCAGATACCTGCCCCGGGCCGTCTGCGCCGGCATCGCCGTATGGCTCAAGTTCACGTCGGCACTGCCGCTGATGCTGCTGGTCTTGTTTTCCGATCGATCGCATCGGAAGCGCGCGTGGCTTGCGGTTTGCATACTTGCAGCCGCGACGGCGGGACTTCTGTTGTATGCGGGCCACGTGCCGGGAATGCAGGCCTGGATGACCGATCTGCGACAGAACGTCGCTTTGGGCGAGCAGAATGGGATGAGCGTCTCCGGGCGCATCAGCCCGAGCAATGTTCTGCTGAACGCGGCAAACCTTCCCGGTTATTTCACTCAGCGCTCGTTGATTATTTCCGCCTTCGTTCTCATCGCCGTAGGTTCGCTGGCGTCGCTTCTCATCATTGCGCTGGCCTCCGCCAGATCTGTATCGTCGGAGCGCGATCGATACCAGTTCGCCGTGGCGTGTGTTGCGGTTCTGTCTTTGCTGCCGGTGTATCACAGGTTCTGCGATATTGGCCTGCTGCTTTTCGTATTGCCCTGGCTGATTCGAAGGCTGTCGCGACGCATCGATGTCCTTGGCTTAAGCGTCACTCTCATCATGGGACTGCTTTATTTTTCATGGGAGCGCCGCGTAGACATTCATCGGTACAGTGGAGTGGCGCTGCGGGTCGTCGAATTTTTCTATTTCCGCGGAGATGCCTTGCTGGTCTTAGTTCTCGCCACGCTTCTGGTTACGGCGATGTACCGTGATGCGTCTGCAACCCCGAACAGGTCTGCCGCATGACTCTGCGTCCGCGCACCGTCGTTTCGGCCGGCCCGAAAGTCTCCCCTCGCTGGTGGGAGGGTTTTGTATGCGGATGTGCGGTGGTTGGGGCGATCTGTGCATCGCGGCCGTACGCGGAGATGGGGTTCATCGACGACTGGTCTT